>TARA_B100001057_G_scaffold372893_1_pt1 | contig 67385 bp, 53 predicted proteins | sample TARA_B100001057 | Tara Oceans TARA_B100001057 (sample SAMEA2621839) | marine metagenome | biome: marine biome (ENVO:00000447); feature: surface water layer (ENVO:00002042); material: "saline water (ENVO:00002010), including plankton (ENVO:xxxxxxxx)" | depth 5 m | reverse complement strand
CTATCGATCTCTGCCTTTAAGTCATCTACCATATCTTCGCTGATAGGACCTTCATCTAAATCCTCTGGACCTAATTCTTTAACTTTGTTTGCTTCGCTTACTAATTTGTAAATGTAAGGGAACACACTCTTAAGGTCTTCATTAAATTGTCTGATAGTTAATTCATCAATCCAACTGTTTGAAACATCTTCTGGAACTTCTTCATTAACTGTCGGAGCAAAGTCTTTGAATGATTCTTTGTAATGTGTTTCTTTTTGCAATTTAAGAATTGTATCTTTTACTGTGTCAATTCTTTCATTTACAACGCCCATGTAATCACGTAGACCCTCTGCCATTACTGCTGAACGATTCATGTAAGTTTTAAACTTACGTAAGTTAGAAAGTTCTTCGCTGAGTGAAACGATATACTTTCCAAAGTCGTCATATTGATTTCCGCCTTCAGCAACGTGTCTTGCCATTGCTCTAGCACCATTCAAATGTCTGAACGGATATTTAAATCTTTCACCTTCCCCACTTTCTACATATAAACTGTGGATGTCTCTTGTTCTTGCTCCAGGCTGTTCCTGGTTAACTGCTCTTGAATGTTTGACAAGCACTCTCGCATTGCCTACATCCTGGATACTATTTCTGCTAGTTCCGTACATTGTTGATTCACTCATTTGTTGTTCTCCGGGTCTGTTTTTAACTTGGTAATCGTAATCACGTTTGTCTAAGTTATTCTTAGTTATATTTCTTGTATCAAATTGCAACATACGTTTTTTAGCGAACTGCCTCATTTCTTTCATGAAGTCAAACCAACCCTTTTTAACCATGTCTGATTCTTTTTCTATAAGTGAATCATTATACATGACTGTTAAGTTTTTATCATCTAATGTTACGTTGACTTTAGCGCCTTCTCTAAAATTAAAATCAAAAAACCTTGCTTCTTTAGGATCGTTGGTAACGGTTCCTTCCGACGTACCAATAGTGATACTCGGAAAACGTCCTCTAATCTTATTGAATAGATCCTGTGCAATTACATCAAGTTTTATCATACAAATATTTATCTAATATATGCCACTTACGAAGATTGGCATTGGGGGTACTGTTTCTTCGTCTGTTGCGTCTGCTTTAAAGGTTTGATATATCCTTGGATCCCAATCCTTCATAACATTCATCATACGTATAGCAAGTAGTGTTGCACTTACTAAATCGTCATTTTCACCTGGTTTTGCTTTGAAACCAGTACCTGCGGCTACAAATCCTTTAAGTTCTGTAATCAAAGGTGCACTGTGAACTTTCATATGATCGTTTTCAACCATACTCTTTAGTTTGCTACAAGCAGTTGTTTTACTTCTGTGGGTAGTATTAAATCCTTTCCTAAATTTTCTTATGTGTCCTTTTTTAATTGGCTCACTTACAAACAGTCCTGGTATGTTTTCTTCGCCCATATCATTAATTACAATCAAACAGGCTTCACCAATTGTATTGTTTTCAACTGTCCAATATATGTTACTATTGTTTTCTGTCTTTGTTTCTGCTTTTATATAATCACATATATCTTTTAATATTCTTATTTGTGCTGGTATAGGAGTAGTATTATGTCTCCACTCTCCTACTTGCTCATATGATGGTAGTTCAAATATTTGTATGGCCGCATAATCTCCACCTGTACCCATTGCAGGATCTAATGCAACTGCATAACTGTAATCTGGTGTTGGCTTTTTGTACCAACGTGTTTGTCCCATTCTTAAAATAGGTTCTACACCTTTTAGTTGAGATAATTTTATCGAACTTATAAGTGTTTCATCATAAACTAAAAATTCACAACCATACTCACGTCTGAATCTTTCTTCCCCTATTCGTCCTAATTCTTTTTGTTTCCATTCATCATCTCTATCAGGATGCTCGTCCCAAGCGGCAGTAAATCCATGGAAACCATTTATCCCTATAATTTGTTCTTCGCCATGTTCGTCAAATTTATTTTGTGAGTCTTTCCATATTCTTGCAAATGTATCTTCATCACTGTTAGGTGTTGATGTAATAATTGCACGACCACCTGTTGCTAATGTTGGAGATATCGAAGTCCAAAACTCATCTGCAATACTTGGATTCACGAACGCAAACTCATCACAATATAGTAAACTAATAGACATACCCCTACCAGTATTTCCAGTAGTTGTAGCACTAACAATTCTGCTCCCATTTTCAAACTCCATTGATCCTTTATTATAGTTTGTGACTCCTGCCCTAATATGATCAGGACATAATTCATATCCATATCTAATACGTTGCATAATTTCTTGTGCACCTGAATATTTGTGTGCGGCAATTAGTATAGTTTGGTCTGGATGAAACATTGCATACCACAGTAGATAACCTGCGGCAGTTGTTGTCTTTCCGCTTTGTCTTGGTAACATATTAACATTGAATCTATGGCTATGGTAACTGTTTAAAAGTTTAGTTTGATATTTAAAAGGATTGAACAACATCTTACCTTCAACAGGATGTTGAATGTTAAAGAATTTTTGACAAAAGAATAGATAACCTGTCTCGGGATCTAAACATTTTTGTAAATCTTCTATTTGTTCATTGCTGAACTTATCTCTGACGTGTGCTTTTTTGGTTAAGACACCGTCCAAACTTTTATTGCTCATATTAGTATTTAACCAAAAAAATAGGCGCCGTAGCGCCTATTTGAGTTTGTGAAATTGTGTTATATTAAATTAACCGCAATTTGATGCGTAGAGTTTTTCAAATTGGCCTTTACTGCAACCATATTTTTCTGCTACTTTGTCGTACATTTCATGTTTTGCACAACCACTTGCTTTAAGTTTTTTCATTTCGCCAACGCAACCTGATTCATCAAATGCTCCGTCACCGTCTTTGCCAGTCTTTTTAAACTTGCCTTCTTCTACAGATTCTTTCATTTCTTTCATGCAACCGTCGATCATTTCTTTTAATTTATCTTGGTCACAGTCTGGATATTTTTTGCAAATTTCTGATTTTGACATTCCATCTTTACACATTTTCATACATTCTGCTTTAGATGGCATCTTGCCTTCTTTTGCTTCGTTGACACTGTGTGGTGGACAGTCATCGTTGCAATCATCATGGTTTTCATGAGTATCACAACCGCAATCAGTTTCTGCTACGTCTTGCATTTTTTCTGCCAATGCCGCTGAAAGTTCTGCACGAATTTCATCTTCAAGTGCCATTGGATTATCTCCGCCTGCTACTTTAGGATATGATTTCTTAACGCCTTGTTCACTACCACCTGATAAACTTTTAGTCATGTAGTTTACGTCTTTGTAATCTTCGTCAGGTGAATTGTCCCATTCTTCTTCTGGTACAACTTCATCTGCTTCAGCATCAATCTTCATTGGAATTTTCATATCCATTGGTTCTGGTTTGTCCATTGGACCTTGTTCAGGACCTTTTACTAAATCTCTTAATTTAGCCATGCTATCAACTGGTTCCATTTCTGGACCTTTTTTAATTGCAACTGGCATCTTATCCATTGAATCTGCCTGTGGTGCACCTTTAAGTGCGTTCATCAGTTTGATAACATCTTCTGCGTTATCGCCTGACATATTAATTGAAGCACTTGCAGTCTCAGATAATTCTTTCTTAATTTCTTTGTCCCACGCCTCAACCGTTTTATAAATGTCGTCTAGTTTCATAATTAACTCCCTATTGGACTTTTTGTTCCTATTGAGCCGTCTGGTTCGTTGCTCATCTTTGGCTGGTCGCCTTTAATGGTACCACCGTCGGACTTAACTTCTCTTTCTGCTCTGTAACTTTCTAATTCTTTTAGTAAGTCCATTGCACGACTAACACCTACAGTTTCCTGTGCGTTGCTGGCCGCTTGTTCCATCTCTGGAGTTTCTAGTTTAGTCTCGTATGGTTGGTTTTCTCGCTCTGCTTGATACTCTTCTTGTGGAGCGTTAGCATTGCGAATTATTAAATGTGCTTTATCCACGTTGCACATTTGAAGTAAGTATTCATACAATACATGATCAGTAGTTGGATATGATACTTCTGCTTCAGTGTAATGTACTTCTACGTTTTCTAACTGTGGAAAATCTAAAGGACGTTTGGTAATAGGAGTCTTTTTAAATGGACTCATATTTACTAATCCAAATTTTGCTAATGCAGACTCAAAGTGATCTGCTGTATGTTCTGGTAATTCGCCTGCAACACCAATCTTAAACGTGTAAGTTTTTTTTGATTCTGCTAGGTATGTTTTAAAATCTTTCATATCCACTGTCCTTATATTTTTATTTATCCATATTTTTAAGTTTTTCGATCAAACTATTACGGTCTGTAACAACATATCCGTCGCCTGCAATAGTGCTAGATTCAGGTCCTGCGTCCTTATCTTGCTTCTCTTTGCGTAGTTGTAGTTCAACCATTTTTAACTTTTTGTCCAATTTCGCTGTTTTGGCATCTAAATTTGTCTTTAGCATTTGTCCTGCTACTTCAAATACCCTACCACTATAACGTGATTCTACATTCATTCCAAGATCCATTAAATCTTCATATGCCTGCATTGCTTTGTCTGATACTTCATTTAACTCTTTATCAGCCATTTCGCCTAGACCTTTTACCTGTGGAAGTGCTGAACTGATTTTATCTAGTTCTGCTATACTGCGTCTAGTCTCTTCCTGTTCAGCAATCTCTTTCCCTGCTTCTTTCGTAGCCTTATCTTGATCTTCTTTTACAATCTCTTGGCTATCAGGTAAATTTAATAATTCTTCTAATTTTTTGGTCATTTGTATCTCAATTAACTGCTACTATTATTTATCTACTTGCGAGTACCTTGGTGGAAAATGTCTTTCTCGGAAATGACCCTAAAATACAGTCCCTTTTGCTTACACCATGCCCTAGCGGCTTCCCACTTTGCCATGTTCTGTACGTATTGTGCTTGATTGAATTTGCTCTTACCAACATTTTCTCTTAATGTTTGATTCTCTGGTTTTACTTCAATTAGTTCTGCACGTTGTTTGCCTTTTCTATCTGCATAAGCAATAAAGAAATCAGGAACATATATTGTATGTTTTCCTGTTAAAGGATTTTTATATGGAATACGAATACTTTCACTTGCCCACTTTGCCACGTTAGGATTCTCATCACAAAATTTCATAAATGCAAACTCCCAACTTGATCTGTATAAAGGAGTTTTTCTGCCTACGTATTTTTGTGGAAACTTTAAGGTGTATCTACCTTGTGCAAATTTAGCCATGGCATTACACCATTATGTTTCGTTTTTCACTCCAAGTACCTGCGTCGGCATCAACCTTGAAACCGAGTGTGCTAATTTTTTGTCTATTGTAGTTTAGTAGTTCTGTTACTACACTACTCAACTTAACATCGTCTGTACCTTTAAGTGTATCAAGAAGTTGAAAAACATTTATGTCGTCTATTTTTGCTTGTTGCAAAATCATACTGCCGACACTAGTTGCACTAATTTTATCAAAGCCTCTTTTTTCAAAGAAACCAATTACTGCATCTACTTCATTACTAGGATATGATAATTGACCTTGATAAAAATTATCAAAAAACTTTCTTACTTTTCTTTGACTATCTGCTGGATTCTCAGTTGCTGGTAAATTGCCTGCTTGTATATCTTGATTGTTAGTTGACTGAAATTGATCGACTGACATTATACTGTTACTCCAGAGTTAGAATTTAATATGTTTGGCAAATCATTAATAGTTGTAGCATTTAAATTTGCTTTTTGTGTATCTGATAATGCTTCATAGGCAGTGTTAATATCGTTCATGTTTGCACTACCTCCGTTTGCCAAATGCTGTGCTTTAAATGTTGTTGCTTTTGTTACGTCATTTAATGCAGTTTCGTTATTGTTTAAGTAAGTTGTTGCATCACTTACGTTAGGAAACTTTTCTGCTAGTTTACTAACGGCCGCAACTGCACCTACACCTATTACTGCTTTTGTTTCTGATGTCAATCCACCACTGCCTCCGTTTTTAGGAAACACTGTGTTTGCAACACCACTTACATCTATACCTGCTGACTCTCCAATCGCATCTTTTAATATGCCGAAACTTTCTTGTCTTATTCCGTCTTTGCTTAAATTTTTTGTATTACGTATTACGTTACCTGCTGTTAATATCGTATTTAAATCTACTGTATTACCTTGAAGGTCTCCAAATACAGACTGAGCACCTGCGGCAATACCACCTTGACCAAACAAACGTGTTGCTCCACCACCTGCTAAACTTAATGGACTTGGTGTAAGATCATAATGTTCAGATGCAAACCCTTTAGGTGCAACACCTTCAACTACTTTTCCTCTTGAATACCAAACAGTTTCATATTGTAATTGCATTTGTGATTCAACTACTTCGCTAACTGCTTGATCCATTGTATCATGTGACCAACTACTAATCATTGGATTAACTAAAGTAAAACTTGTATATTCTTGTCTTGCCATTTGATAGATTACAATACTATCAAAGAATGACTTTGAACTATCATTATCAAAACCATATCTATATTTGAAATCCTTTTTAAATGCATTAAACTTATCGTAAGGATCTTTTTTACTGGTATCGGGACTACCAGCGGCATCTACTCCCCCATAGTTTCCATCTTTGTAATAATATCTATAATATGCTTCCCACATTGCAGTTGTAACACCTTGATTATCATCATGGAATCTAATTGTAATTGGAGCATAGTCAATTCTTTTTTGTACAACTCTTTTTCTGTTGTATTGATGTTTTACATCTGTAGAAATATCATACTTAGGTAAGTCTGCTGACTTGACTAACATATTAATTTCATTTCTATGTTTTTGTGCTAACTGTGGAATCACTGAACTTGCTTCTGTATTAATATTGAAAGTTACATGGTAAAGAAATTTTACTTTCGGAGCAAGTCTAAATGCGTCATCAACATATAGTCTGGCACCGTGTGCATAGTCACCAAGATTACCTTTAGGGTTCAACGCCCCTTGTACTAAATTATTTAAGAATGGAGTGATTCTATTTGCCATACTAATATTTATCCAAATAAAAGACCGGTCTTTTTAAGAAGAAAAAAGGCGCCGTAGCGCCTTTAATCTGTATAATAGTAATTATTATGTTCCTGAACTTACCCCAGTAGCCGCAGAACTGCTAATTGCTCTACCTACTGCTGTTCCAATTCCTGTGTTTTCTGGAGTTTGGATTGCATTATCGTATCTGATTGTAAGTGCAACTGTAACTGCATCTGAAGTAGCATAAGCCAACTGATTGTAGTTTGCACTCTCAAGATAGCAACCATACAATTCAAAAGTCTCAAGCACCTGTGCTCCTGAGTCACCTTCACCATTACCACCGTCTAGTATTTCAATTCTAGTAACGAATTTATAATCCGCACCTGATCTTGCACTAGCCTGTTCGAAGAAATCAAACTGTTTCTGTAACTGTTCGCCAACTGATTTTTGAACATTGTTTGATGCGTCTTCACGTAAGTTAAGTGTGATTGGTTCCCAAGTGTGTTTACCAGCCAAATATACTTTTGAGTTATATACATCTAGTGTAATTTGCTCAAAGGATACGTTTGGTCTTGAAACATCTACTACTTGTTTTGTAAGTTCCGTTGTTGGGGCACTTACACCAAAATTTTCTAGCGATACCCTAAAGCGGTATTGCAGTTTAGGCATTAACAAGCCTTGAGTAGATGCACTTGCGTTGCTATCTAAAGGCACTGTTAATCTTGAGAGTGTTGAAATTGCCATTATTTGCTCCTATTACTTTTATTTATCATATTATAGGCCCGCTATTTCTCCAGTGTTTTTAAGTCTCAATGGAATGTAAATAAACTCCACTGCTTTCACTGGTTCTATTGCTATGTCTACATATAGTTCGTTTCTGTCTATTCTTGCTGGTGTGTTGTTACTTTCATCACACACTACTAAGAAGTCGTACAGTGCTCTTTGACCTGTTAATTCTAACATCAATGAATCAACCTGTGCTTTGATCTCATCACGTGTAATCTTATCGTTTGGTTCAAAGATATAAGGTTTAGCCAACTTGTTAAGTTGTGATCTTAGATATATTACAAGTCTTGCTACATTAATTCTATCTAATGAACTAGCATTTGCGGCTCTAGTCTTTTGACCAAAGTTAACAAGTCCAGCACCAGTTAAGAATGTAATTGGGTTAACATTGTTAGAGTAAAGTGTGTCTCTTTGTCCTTCGTTTAATGCGATTGACTTAAATTCACCTTCGCTATCAATAAAACCTGTAGCACTTGCATTTGTTATTCCACCACGTCTTGTTCCTGCTGGAGCAAACCATGGATAAGATACTTGATCGCTGAGTGCAATGGTTCTTAAGATACCATGTGATGCCGGAACAGTTACATTATTACCTGCGTTGTCGCTAGTAAATAAACTTGGATAAAATACGCCCAAGTATTCATCACTTGTAACAAGTCCGTTATCATTATCTTCTGTTGCCAAATTAACATTCTTACCCCAATTGTTTAAAGTTGTTGCATCGCTTGTTAATCTGAATGGAGAGTCACCAACGATAAATGCTGTTAAGCCTCTATCACTGTTTAATGATTTCATCTCACCAATTAGTTCTGGATATCCTGGTGTAGCAAGTAAGTTAAAGATTCTTGATTCATCATCTCTAATTTCTTGGTTGCTATTAACCATTGATTGTAATTGTTGTACAATTACTTTTCTTTGTGCTTTTCTACCAAATGAACCTGCTCCATCTGATTGATTTGCACTTTCAGTTACCCATCTATGTTCGTAGTATGCTGACATACTGTTGCCTGCATCACTACCACGTAAGTTGTTTGCAGTAGTATCAACGTAGTTTCTTCTAAATTTCTTAACGTTGAATCCGCTTCTTCTTGTATTCCATAACAACATACCTTTTGGATATAGTGCTGGATCAGGAGCGTCAGTGTCCATGTAGTTGCTTGTTAGTAATGAAACAATAGTTCCTTGTGTACCACTTGTAGCACCGCTTGTATTGTATCTTACGTCAGCAAAAAGAACACCGTCTTCTGTAGTTTGATCTGTGTTATCTTTCAATGCCCATTTTAAAGTAGTTGCATTCCAAACATAAATCTTAGGATAGTTTTCTAAGTCTGCTGTTGAAATCCAAACATCACCTTCTACTAGTGCAGAAGTATCTGACTGTGTAGTTGGTTCTGTTGCACTTACTTGTGGTCCTAATGGATCAGTTGTATTATAGTTAATACTTCCTGACTGATAGTTTTGATATCCTACAAAATCTGTACCATTGTGGATTAGTAAGTCTACTTCATCAACAACTGAATTGTACCATAAAGTATTGTCAGTTGTTAAAGCAGTTGGAGCCGATGAACTTGCAGTGTAAGTTAACACCTGCCAGTTACTTGCTAAAAACTGCTTAGGATTTGTTGAACTGTTTGTGCCTGGTACAAAGTATAAGTTTGCTGTACCACTTGATGCACTCACGTATGCCGCATAACCGTATAATGCTAAACCGCCGTTTGTGTCAACTAATCTAATGTCACCGCCATCGTTATGAGCAATAACAACTCTGTTGCTTGAATCAACACTTGCACTAACATTTGTTAAACCAGCACCATTAATTCCTGCCGCTAGTATTTCTGAGTCAGTTGCCGCCCCAGTTGGAGTAATACTTACTGTTACTGGACTTGACATTGCGTCTGAGTTTGTAGTTGATTCACTAATTGTAAATGCATAAGTTCCTGCTGAAACCTGTGCCGCAATTATGCTTGAAGTTACAGTAGTTGAACCTGTGTTTTTACGTCTAAAGATTTTAAAGTCTGCCTCAACAGCCGCCGCTTCAGTTGTGTTTGACTGTACATATACAGTACCAACTGCTAGGTTTAATCCACCACCTGTTGAATCAAGTGCTTTTAACGCCGCCATGTTAGTTGCGTAAATTGGAGCACCAATATCTGTCCAAAGGTTTGTGTTACCGTTAAAGTTTTTAACTTTAAGATTTGCACCTAAGTTGCTTTGTGAAGTTTTAAACCAAACAGATCCAGTTGGTCTTGGATTTGTGTCTGTTGATTTAAATTCTGGAACACTTGTATGAGGAGCAATATTTAATTTAGGCAAGTAATAAGTACCTGCTGTAATTCCTACCTCTGCTAGTAATCCTGTACCTTCAGCAATAACAATGTTATTTGTTGTTGAGAAAATTGCTAATCTACCGTTAACTGCTTTTGCACTTACACCAGATATACCAGCACCATTAATATCACTTACGACATTTGATAATGCAGTACCACTTGCTGTAATTGTTGTAGAGTTAATTACCATAGTTGCTGAGCCTGTTACAGTTGGATTGCTTGTAGATCCAGTCACAGCAGGATGGCTACCTACCCATGCACTAGTTCCAACTTTTACCCAGTTACCATCGGAGTTTTTGTAGTATAACTTGTTTACAGTAGTTGTTGTAACAAGAGCATAATCACCAACTGCTCCTACAGATGTTTTTGGATCACCTGATGCTACGTTACCAACTTGTTCTGTAGTTGATGTAATAATGTACGGAATCTTATTTGTAAAAGATTGTCCACCTGTTACTGTTGCAGATGAGCCATTCCATTCAAATATACCATATCTTGAATTTCCAGTGTCAAACCAATATGTACCTGCCGCTGGATTTGCCGCTGGTGCGTTAGCAGTTGCAACTAGTTCAGTTGTGTTTACATCTGCTCTAGTAATGTATGCTCTATTGGCTACACCTAAATATGAGTATGCCGCTTGTAATCCGTATTCATTAAGTTCTCCACCATGAATTGGATTGTTGTTTGAATCTGTATAAAAAGTTGGGTCACCAAAAGTTTCTGTTAACTCTCTTTGTGAAGTTATTAAGTATGGTGTTCCTGCTTTTGCTTTTGTTGTTCCTGCCGCTGTTGCTGTACCACTACCGTTTTTCTTGTCCTGTGCAGTGATAACAAAAATCATCGGCGTAGTGCCTGGTTCAGCCGGGGTATAGAACGATTCGTCTATAACACTAACCTGTACACCTGGTGATACTAAATTTGCCATTTTTTGTTCTCCTATTGGATCTTATGTTATTAGTATTTATACAACTCTTCCAAAATCTAGTGTAAATACTGCCTGAAAAAGGGGGCAAAAAGGTGAGGTAAATACTATTATGAGCAGACCTTTATGTAACTATTGTAAACAAAGACCGGCGGCAGTCAACTATAAGAAAGGTAATAAAACTTATTATAGGAAACAATGTGAAACGTGTCTACACAATGGCAAAAGCCATGGAGTACCTAACTGGTATAAAGCCGGATACCGTATGAAAACAGAATGCGATAAGTGTGGCTTTAAAGGTGAAGAAGTTCAGTTCAATGTTTACCATATCAATGGTAATTTAAACGATGTGCATTTTAGTAATTTAAAGACTGTGTGTGCTAACTGTCAAAGAACTATGCAACGTGTGGGTTCGCGTTGGAAACAAGGCGACCTTGTACCTGACTTTTAAGTTCTTCTAATGTACCGTTATTTTCAATGATAACATCAAAGTGTGTATTTGCCCATGCCCATTCACTAGGGTGGACATCTTTAGGTTCAACACCTATATCTTGATATACTCTAAACCACATAGGATCTAATCCACGTTTTACACGCCAAACTTGTCCACCTGTTTCAAGTATCATCTTTGCTTCATTAGGAAATCTTACATCTGTAATAACAAAGTTTGTATCAGGATTTTGTATAAGTTGTTGCTTTGTTAAACTAACCCAAATACCATCAAAGAAACCATTACGCATACACTCTGTACCAAATTCTTGTAGTACTAATCTTGGTGTTATTTCACGACCAGTTTCTTTGGTCCAAAATTCATCTTTTTGTTCACGCCAATCACGTGATTTATCTGTTTTACCATCTAGCAATTCTCTATCCCAATTAAACATGGCCGCAACTGCGTCTTTTAACTTATCCGCAAATGAAGTTTTTACAAATTGATGGTTATCTATTAATGTTTGTGCTACTGTGTCTTTACCGGATCCAATTAATCCGCAAATGCCAATTATCATGCGAGTATATTCCTAATGTTATCTAGTTAGTATATACTAAAATTTAGTGGATGTCAAGAACTTTTTAGCCGATTGTGAAACCGTAACCTTGTCCGCCTGCAACCTGCAGTTTTAGGTCTTCTTCTAATTTATCTAGTTCTGCCTGTGCTTCTTGTTTGAGTGCATCACCATTAAGTGTTGATCCACCCTGTGGACCAGCAATAGTGGCAAACTTACTTCTTGCTTCGCCTAACATATACTTACATTTTGCTAACGTATAATCTTTGATCCATTGCTTTGCAAGATAATCATTCATTAGTTCACTATCTGGTCTATGATTGTAAACATATAAAAGTATAGTTTCTTCTGCTCTTGGTCTTTGTAACAAAGTTAGTTTTTTAGTTGTGGTATTCCATTTAAATTCAATGAAAGATCCAAACATTCTACCTACTAATTCTTGGTAACTTGCAAACATATTATAAGTTGCTAGTCCACCCATGTTTGAACTAGAAAGTAAGTAGGTGTTTGTATATGCAAGATTGAATGGTTCAAATAATGTACCACCATCTCCACCACCAGTTCTACTACCAATGCTTCTTCTGAAAAGTTTTCTTACTTCAACAATCTCATTTGCCAACGTATAATCATTCTGGTCAATAACAGTGTCTAAAAACACATAACTTTCTTCAACAGAATTATCTGACCGTTGACGGAATTTGTCAAATGCTGTACGTAGTGAGATCTCATAGTGTTGAGGGTCTAATTCAACGTCGATCATGCCCCCGCCTAGCATTGCGGACACGTAATCGAATATCTCTTGTTTTTGGGTTACAATATCACTCATCTTATATGTATTTAGTCGAACGATAAATACTATTACTATGCCAAGACTGAGTTTATACAAACCCGAAAAAGGGAAAGATTACGAATTTCTAGATAAAACCATACAGGAGATGTTCACTGTTGGTGGCACTGATGTATTTGTACACAAATATCTAGGACCTAAGAATCCCGATGAAGCAGATGCTACTGCTGACCAACCAAGGTACAATGCAGTCAAAGAAACGAATATTCAAGATATGCTTTTCATGGAAAACCGTGATAGAAAGTATGATCCTGATGTATATGTTATGCGTGGAATTTACAATGTACAAGATGTAGATTTTGACATGAGCCAATTTGGTTTATTTTTACAGAATGATACATTGTTTATGACATTGCCTATTAATTATAGTGTAAAAACTTTAGGCAGAAAAATAATGTCAGGTGATGTATTAGAATTACCACACCTTAAAGATGAACACGCACTAAATGATTATAGTGTGGCATTAAAAAGATTTTATGTAGTTGAAGATGTAAATCGTGCAAGTGAAGGTTTTTCACAAACATGGTATCCGCACATATATAGAATCAAAATGAAGCAAATAGTTGATTCACAAGAATTTAAAGAAATATTAGATTTACCAAGTGAAGAAGGTTCTTCACAAACATTGCGAGATGTACTTTCTACTTATGAAAGAGAGATGCAAATTAATGATGCTGTTGTATCACAAGCAGAAGCAGATGCACCTAAGTCAGGATATGACACATCACACTTATATACATTACAAGTAGATGCAGAGAATAATCCAGAACTTGTAACTGCCGATGAAGCAACAATAGATGCAAGTGTTAACAGTGGAAACTTAGATGCAAGTAGAGTAAATCAAACTCCAGAACGTAGTGGTTATCAAGGTTACTTAATAGGTGATGGACTAGCACCAAATGGTGAAGTATTTGGACATGGTATTAGTTTCCCAACTGCAAGTGTAGAAGGAGATTACTTCCTAAGGACAGATTTTATGCCAAATAGATTATTTAGATTTGATAGTAGACGTTGGGTTAAAGTAGAAGATGCTGTAAGACATAACTTAACTAACAGTCCTAACAAGAGAACACAAAAAGGAACATTTATAAACAACACAACTACATCAACAATAGGTGGTGAAACAGTAACTGAAAGACAAGCACTTTCAAAAGCACTTAAACCTAAGGCGGATAATTAATGCAACATTTTTATGATGGTCAAATAAGAAGATATGTCACTCAAATGATTAGACTTTTGAGTAACTTTACCTATAAGGACGGTAAAGGTGCTTTAGTAAAAGTCCCTGTCATGTATGGAGATATAACCAGACAGGTTGGACACATCATGAGAGATAATTCAGAAAACAAAATACCTAGTGCTCCAAGAATAAGTGTCTACATATCAGGCTTACAATTAGATAGAGATAGAATTAGTGATAGTACATTTGTTAGTAAAGTACATCTTAGAGAACGTTCATATGATAGCACAGGTAAAGAATATTTAAACACACAAGGTAAAAATGTAACAGTTGAACGTTTAATGCCAACTCCATATACGTTAGAAATGACTGCTGATATTTGGTCTACTAATACAGATCAAAAATTACAAATTATGGAACAAATTTTAATGATGTTTAATCCTAGTTTAGAAATCCAAACAACTGACAACTATGTAGACTGGACAAGTTTAAGTGTTGTTGAATTAGAAACAGTAAATTTTAGTTCAAGAAGTATTCCTGTAGGAACAGAAAACGAAATAGACGTTAGTCAACTATCAGTTAAAACACCAATTTACATTTCACCTCCTACTAAAGTTAAAAAACTTGGAGTCATTACAAATATCGTAATGAGTATATTTGACGAAAGCCGTGGAACAATAGACTTAGGCGAAAGTATGCCTGAACTTAAAGCATATAGTGATGGCGGTGCTGAAAGTCCAACTACTGACTTTGAAGATGCAAACAAATCTAAACGTAAAGACACTGCAAGTGTTCGTGTTACAACTTATAATAATTTAGATTTATTAGTAATGGGTAATGTAGCAAAATTAATCCATAAAGGAAAAATTGGCGGTGTTACTTGGACACAATACGTAGATGCAATGCCTGAACAATTTAGATCAGGATTAAGTCAAATACAATTATCAAGAACAGGTAGAACAACAAGTATTAACGGATCAGCGGCAATTGATACAACAGATGAAAGAAACTTAATTATTAATTGGGACACTGATACATTTCCAACAGACAAAGTTATTGCAGGTTCAACTGGCAATAGAAGTAAAGTTGATTATATTATAGATCCTGCAACATTTAATCCTACAGTACAAAAAACACCAGGTACAAGATTCTTACTATTAGGGGATATTGGTAATGCAGGCAACACAGACGGTCCAGATGCTTGGAAAAATGCAGATAACACTGACTTTGTAGCAAGTGAAAATGATATTGTAGAATGGACAGGAACAGCATGGGCAATCTTATTTGATGCTAGTGCTAATAGTGATATAATTTACCAAACTAATCTTAATACAGGCATCCAATATAAATGGACTGGTACAGAATGGGTGCTATCTTTCGAAGGCGAATACCGAAACGGCACTTGGCACCTACTATTTTAAATAATTAATAGTATGAGTCAAGATATTATTTGCAGTGGAGCCTTATTCTATTCATTAAAAACTAAACGTTTTTTGTTTCTACATAGAGTACAGAGCAAACAGAACAATGTTTGGGGATTAGTTGGTGGTACTAACAATTCCAAAGAAACTCCATGGGAAAGTCTACAAAGAGAAATAAAAGAAGAGATTGGTACATTACCAAAAATTGCTAAAACAATTCCTTTAGAAACATTTGTAAGCACAGACGAAAAATTTAAGTTCCATACATATCTTGTTGTAGTTCATGAAGAATTTATTCCTGTATTGAATGAAGAGCATGATGGATATGCTTGGTCAAGTTTTAATAAATGGCCTAAACCATTGCACATGGGATTGAAGAACACCTTACAAAATAAAACTAATCAAACAAAATTAGAAACTGTATTTGATTTAATTCAACTATTGGAGAAGTAAATGGCCATTTTAGTTTACGGTGACGTAATGCTTGATGAATGGAGAATAGGTTCTGTAGATAGAATAAGTCCTGAGGCTCCGGTTCCAGTTTTAGTAGAAACAGGCTATAAAAGAAACGTTGGTGGTGCAGGTAATTTAGCAGTCAACCTTGCAAGTATAAACGGTGAAGTTGATTTATATGGACCTTTAGGAAATGACAAACAAGGTTTTGCATTTTTAGATTTAATAAAAGACACAAAAGTTAATTCTTATTTGTCAAGTTGTATGGAAGCAACAACAAGCAAGGTAAGAATTGTAAGTACACAAGGTCAACAAATTTGTAGATTTGATACAGACGCAATATGTGATTGTACTCAAGCAGAAGAAAGATTTATTAATAGTATTCAGCATAATGATTTAGTGGTAATAAGTGATTACAACAAAGGTGCTATAACTGAACAGACAGTAAAAAAGGCAAAAGCCAAAGGTGCAAAAGTTTTAGTTGATCCTAAGCAATCTCCTTCTTACTATAGAGGTGCATTTTTAGTAAAACCAAACATGAAAGAATATACTGAATGGTTTGGTGAATTCAGTTATGTGGCCGCACAAGATTTTTTAAAAGAATACGCTTGGGAATGGTTAGTAGTAACTGATGGTGCTAATGGTATTCATATTGTTAACGCAACAGAACATTGGCATTGTAAAGAAGACGTACAAGAAGTTGCAGATGTATCTGGTGCAGGTGATACAGTCATGGCAATTATTACACACGGTTTACATAAAGGAAAAAGTGTTCCTGAATCATGCGAAGTTGCTTGTTATGGTGCTTCAAGAGTAGTTGAAAAACGTGGAGTAACAATAGTTACAGAAGACGACCTAAATAAAGGTATTGTATGGACTAATGGAGTGTTTGATATACTGCATACTGGCCATTTAAAACTGCTTAGATACGCCGCTACACTAGGCAAAAGGTTAATAGTAGGTATAAACAGCGATGCAAGTGTTAAACGTTTAAAAGGCGAAACAAGACCCATTAACAGTGAATTCAAAAGGAAAGAAACTTTAGAACAATTAGGATTTATAGATGATGTTGTTATATTCGATGGAGATACTCCCATTGATGAAATAACAAAAATACGTCCAGACGTAATAGTTAAGGGTGGTGACTATACTACTGAAACCACTGTAGGCAATGAATTAGCAAAAGTTGTAATTTTTCCTACGATCGAAGGACATAGTACAACAGAAACTATAGAAAAGATTAAACAATGAAAATACTAGTCACAGGAACTGATGGTTTTATAGGATCACAACTTGCTGGATATCTCGTAAGCATAGGACACCAAGTTGAAGGTTGGGAATATATCCCTAATAAGTATCCTGATCCTGCACAATGTGATAGAGTAATTCATTGTGGTGCTATTAGTAGTACAACTGAAAAAGATGTTGAAAAGATTATGCAACAAAATACAGACTTTACTTTAAAACTGATTGAATTGTGTGATATGATGGGTACAAGTATGCAATACTCTAGCACTGCAAACCTATATGGTAACACAAATGACTTTAATGAAGACGCAGACTTGCATCCAGAGAGTCCATATGCTTGGTCAAAGTACCTAGTAGATAGATTTGTTAAAAGTTATAGTAAAGACTTTAGAATTAATATACAAGGATTTAGATATTTTAATGTTTTTGGTAATGGCGAAGATCACAAAGGTGATCAAATGAGTCCTGTAAGCAAATTTACTAAACAGGCAAAAGCAAATCAAAATATTAAGTTATTCGAAAACAGTGAAAATTATAAACGTGACTTTGTTAGTGTTGAAGATGTTTGCAAAGTTCATGCAAAAATGCTAGATGTTGATAAAAGCGGAATATTCAATGTAGGTACAGGAGAGGCAACAAGTTTTAAAACTATTGCAGATAAAGTTGCTGACAAATATGGTGTAAATGTTGATCTAATACCCATGCCTAAAGACATTGCAAAAAATTATCAGGCATATACCTGTGCAGATAACACAAAATTACAAGAGAGTTTAAACTATGAGTTTGAAAACGTTATTGACTGGATTGATAGGCAGTAAAAAACCAAAGGTAGAGTGGTGGAGTACTGTACCTGGCCTAACAGACCTTGAACCAGTACAACCTGCAAACAAGTTTTTTCCAGAATGGTTCAAGAAAATGCCAAGATGGTTAGAAGAAGACAATCCTTTCGATAAAGGTACTGCCAAAAATTGTCCAGGTATAGTAGATTTTTATAAAGATGCCTTTGTGATTCCATTATGGGCAGACTTTCATTTTAATATTACTGATAAAGACTTTGGTTGGAAGTGTAGTAATGAAGATTTTACCATGTCTTTACATTATAAGGAACAGTTTCTTGACCACACACCAGAAAATGTTCAAAGCGAAGTAAAGTTAGTTGCAAAAACTGATTGTCCTTGGAGAGTTAAAACAAGCAAGGGTTGGGGCATGATGCAATTACCTATGTTTTATGAATTTAATGAGTTTTTTGAGTGCCTACCAGGACTAACATACACTGAATGGAGCCATCAAATAAACCAACAACTGTTAATTAAGAAAAAAGGCAAATTTTTACTCAAAAAAGGTACGCCAATTGCAATGTACAAGCCTGTAAAATTAGATAAAATAAATTATACGGTAAAAGATGAAGATGATGCAAAATTTATTGATAGTTACAAGTCAAACCTCAAGTTTCAAAGCAAATTTAAGGGAAGTTACAATGCAATTAAAGGAAAATATCTAAATGAGTAATAGATTAGAAGGAAAAGTGCCTAAGGGTTGGGGATATGAATTGATATGGGCAACCAATGACAAGTATTGTGGTAAAATTATGGTATTTGAAAAGCAAGGTGCAAAGTTTTCCATGCATTTCCATAAAGAGAAAGATGAAACTTGGTTTGTTAATGCTGGTAAGTTTTTATTAAGGTATATTGACACCCAAGAAGCAAAACTTTATACCAAAGAACTCAATCCTGGCGACACTTGGCATAATCCTCCATTGATGCCACACCAATTAGAAGCACTTGAACCCAATAGTTCAGTAACTGAGGTTAGTACTGCTGATTCAGTTGAAGATAATTACAGAATTATTCCTGGGGACAGTCAAAAGACTGATGAAGTTAAGCCTGTGCCTCCGACCAACGTAGAATAATATTTGCATCTACGGCCGTTCCCGCTGTTTTATAAACGTTAATTGCTAACACGTCTGGACCATTTGGAAAAGTACCTCTACCACCTAGTGTAGTATTAGTTAACTCTTTGATCTCTGCAAGATTCAATGTTGCTCTTTCACCTGGTTGTGCAATAAATGAAAATATAGTTTCACCTGGCTGTGCATAAGGTGGATTACCAAATAAGAACGTTACACTATCACCTGCACTTATCGTTGCAACCGATGTTTGGTTAAATGTAACTTCGTAAAATTCTGTTCCACAGTGTGTTAATGAACTAACCGACTGTACAAACGTACCCGCTGGCCAATTCAAGTCACTTGATGCAACCTCTGTACCTTGTCCTGCTCCCGAAGCCTCCCATGATGCTTTAGTAAACAACAATTTGTTTGTAAATCCTGTGTACGTTTTGTATATGAATTTTAAAGTTGTTGATGTTGTAGACAAGTTACTTGCTCTGTTAGTTCCATTTGGTCCTGTGTAGAATATTCTGTATCTAAATCCATTACCTTCTAATGGTCCTACTCCTGATATCACATATTGATTGGCGTTGAAAGCATTAGTTGGATTTTGTGATTCAATGTATGCACCTATTAACGGAGTACCAATTGTTTGTATTGGTGAATAGTCAATTGTAATCGGACTATATCTATCATTATACTGTGATGTTCTAGTGTAGTTAAATCCACTATCTATGTCTGCTTGTACTACTGCTGATGCAGTAGTCTGTGTAGCACCACCGTTCCAGTTAACAGATCCACCCGCGGCGATCTGAGCAAAACTTGGTTGTCCTCCTGACGCTAGTCCTGATATACCTTCCCAACCAATGTCATTTGGATTAACTGGATAGTTCTGTGGGTTAAGCACACCTTCAATAACAATTCCACCTTTTTGTCCTGAGGCGTTTGGTTCTGATGTAACCTCTAGTCCATCTAGTAATAACTGTGCTCTGTTTAACAATTCTCTTTCACCTAAGTCACCAACAATAGCATTTGATACACTAGGTGCTAGTCTTATTAAGAAAGAAGTATATCTTGTTGTACTAATACTTGTACCAGTCGCTTTGTAACTAAACAAATATCCTCTATCAAAGTCAAATCCACCGTCTGTAATATAAGCAGATCCCCAGTGTGATATAATAGGACTAATTGTGTTACTAATTAATGGTACTCCTGTATTTCTAGTATGCGTTTCTGCCGTACCTGCCGAATATGTTCTTGTTGCACCTGAGGCAAAGTTTGTCATTTGTGCACCACGTGTACAACCTGTTAAGTTTTTACCGTCAACACCTGTAAATTGAATCATCTCATTATCGATGTAAACTATTCCGCCTTCTGGTGGGAAGAAAGAAGCGTCTTCTAACGGTAACGTTGTTGCTGTGTCAGTTACATTTGCACTTAACTTACCAACAGGCCCTTCATTGGTTACTTCATATCTAACCGGCATATTACCAGTTCTCATAAATGCTTCTGTGTTAATGTTTGAGTTTCTCATTCTGTGACCAAACACAAAGTTACCATCTGCTCCTCTGAGCATATAATCAATAAATCCAGCACCATACCAACTGTACTGGATACCTACCATCTGCATCTTACTGATGTCAATGTTGTATCCACTTGGTCCTGTACCGTCCATTCTATCACGGTTAAAGTCTTTTTGTTCTGTTTTCTTATCTTGTACTAAACATAATTTACTTGAAAGAACATTTGTTACACCTCTAAAGTCAGGAGCAACTGACATTTGAGTATTACTAATTACATCACTAACAACGTGTGTCATACCTTTGATAACAATTCTGTCACCTGCTTTTAATTGTTCTCTAAATCTTGTACCTGTACCAGTTACAGTGTTTGTATCAACAGCAATATCAACAACACCTGCTAACTGTAATGTTGCAGTTCTTTGAACAGCACTAAATTGTGTACCATCGTATTCAAAGAAAATACCATTTTGGTCATCAAAACATCCTGAACGTACAGTTGCACCATGGAATGTTTTTACTGAAACCTGTGCTTTTGCACTTAATTCTGGAGTAGTTGATCCTAATGCATTTATGGCCAATACTTCAAATTCTCTTTCGCTGTTAATGTCTGATACAACATAGTCGCCATTGAAACCAACAGTATTAATTCCTATTAATCTAATACCACCACCAACTTGTAATCCATGATCTGTATCATCTGTAGTACAAGTAATTGTTGAACCAATGCTTGTTCCATTTGCAGTCACTTGTAATAAGTCATAACTTGGAGCAAATAAGGCACCAGTTGTGTACATAATACCCTTACCTGATTGGTATCTAATATATTTTTTAGATTGACGTATTGCCTGTGCACCGTGTTGTGGGCCACCTGTTCCTAATTGAACACCCCCATCATATGGTCTGTGTACAAAGAATGAATCTGGTCTTGGATAAATGAATCCTTGTATAGGATCATCATTGTTAGTACCAGTATTAATGGCACCTGGTGCTCTACACTGATACTGTAATCTTTTTGTTGTTGGAACTGCTGTTGCATTAAATGGACCTGCACACAAATTATGGTTATTACTAGCATCATCTGATTCTACAGTAATTAAGAAAGTGTTACCTGGAACAAGTCCGTGTGCAGTTTCAAAATCACATTGTACAGTTGCCAATGCACTGTAGGTAATGCTTGTAGTTGGTGAAATATTTTGTGTTGCCGCTTCTGACATTGTTACTGAACTATATAAAGCCGCAGTATTTCCAGGAACTGCTGTTCCACTTATTTGAATATTTAAAAAGTCACCTTCCGTTGAATTAATGTCACAACGTAAAGTTAAATCATTGGTAGGAGTCGCTCCACCTAATTGGTTACCAGGAATTACAATCCTGTCACCTTTTTTGTATCCACTACCATTATCGGTTGCAGTTACAATACTGTATGTTCCGCCTGAACGTGTAATATTAAATACTGCATTTGAACCACTGTTAGCATCATTGGTTCCATTTACACCAGTGTAACTTCCTGTACCTGCGGCACCAGTACCTACTATGTTTGCAGTTGTAACTTCGCCACTTGATCCAACACCTGTAATTGTAAGTGTTAAATCATTGGCCGGAGTTGCACCACCCAAGTCTGTACCTCTAATAATAATTGTTTGATCTACGCCATAACTTTGACCAGCAACATCAATTTGGTCTAATGTGTAAGTTTGTGAAGCCAAACTTATTGTAAATTTTGCACCATTACCAACAATGTTTGTAACTGATGTCCAGTTTGGAATAGTTTTAGTGTTAACCATTGTACCTGCATCAGTAACAGTTAAAATTGTTCCGTTTACATCAATGGTTGCTACTGTAATCGTTAAATTGTTTACTCCGTCAACACCGCCTACTTGCGAACCTAGTACTGTAAATGTTTCTCCTGCTAGATATCCTGTTCCACCTGATGCTACTGAAACGTTTGCACCTGTACCAACTCTTTCAACATTAAAGTCTGCACCAACACCAGCCGCTGTATTTGTAGTGTAAGTTACACTTGCATAGTTTACACTGGCATCTGGAGCAGTACCAGTTGCTGATACAGAAGTAATAGAACCACCAGTACCAGTATTTGTAACTTTCATGAATAAATCATTAGTTACTGATTGTCCACCTATGTCAAAACCATCAACTTTAATTACATCACCTTCTACATAACCGCTTGATGTATCTGGAGATGCCATTGATACTGAGTAAACATTGTTTGTATATACAATATCAAAGTTACCGCCTGTACCAATTGAACCTTGTAGTTCACCTGGTAAATTTGAAAATGTTCCATTACCGTCAAATGCACTACCAGTGTCATCAAATGTTTGTAATTCACCACCTGTGTCAACTGATGTAACTACAAGTCTTAAATCGTTTGTTGTGTCTGAACCACCTACTAATTGTCCACTGATAACAATGTTATCACCTAGTCTATAATCTTGTCCTGGTGCGTTAAGTGTTACTGAATATGTTCCACCTGATCTACTAACATCAAACGTTGCACCATTACCAATTGAGGAATCATTACTTCCTGCTAATCCTGTATATTGAACTGTGTTACCAACAAAATCAGCCGTAAGTGCATCTGATAAAGTAACTGTATTACCAACAACGTTAGTTACGAAAGTTGCATAACCGTCACCTCTATTCAAACCTAAACCATTAACAATACCTGAAACATTTTGTACTGTAATTGTATTTGATCCTGATGAAACGTCCGAAGTTGTAACTGGAGTTGTAACAATGCCACCTGTACCTTCTGTACCTGTAACCTGAGAACCTAAAGGAATACCTCCGCCTACTGCAACTAATGGAGCACCAATCTCTGGTGCTGTTCCTGTGTATGCTATTTGATCTGATCCGCTTGGAATACCTAGTGTTGCAATAAATGATCCACTTGCACCCTGTGAAATAATACTAAATGCAACATTTTGTCCGCCAATTGATGCACCAGTGTAAAATCCACCTTTTCTTAATTGTGTATAAAAAGTTGAAAGTATTTGTCCGTTGACAGTACCAACTTTTGCTTTTGCAAAATATGTAAATGTAAAGTTAGTAGGAACTGTGTTAACGATAAATGATCCTTCTGCTCTACTTGCCCCTGCAATACTATTTGCCAATGCTTTAATTGTAATAGGAACGCCTGGTTCAAACCCGTGTGCTGATGCTGTTGTAACTGTAATTAAACTTTGACCAACACCACTTGTTCCTGTTGAAGCATCAGTGGCAACTGATGTAACTTGCGTATCAGTACCAGGTACTTCGTAAATACTAGGATAACCTCTTTGTGTTCCAATGGCTTGCCACTTCGTAGGCTGTAGGCCGTATTCAAAGTCAGCATCAAGCATTGATAAAGAGTTAGCAACTCTTTGTCTCTCAATTGCATCTGTACCAAAGTCATATGGTCTAGTTTTTAAATCACCTTGATCAACAAAAATTTGTATTTTATCAGTTAAGGAATTAATAATAGGTTTATCTAATATAGGTAATGTCGACAATCCGCCGGCAATTACTGTTGTAATAATTGTTGTAAGTTCTGTTATTCTATCTGATGCACCTAACTCTGCATTTGCACCATTAAATGTTTGTGTAGTAACACTAGGACTTTGTTTTGTTGTGTAAGCAGATTTAGTTAAGATATAATTATTAATTAAGTCTCTTACAAATTCTTTTAATTCTTTTTCAGGTATCCTAGTTCCTGTAATTAATGGAGTAGGACCATCCCAAAACTTACTTGCTTGTAATCTAGTTTTTTCATTTCCACCATATTGCATATCATGAAGGAAGCCATCTATTTCTGTTGCAGTATCTCTTTCAATTAATGCACCAGTATATGTGTAACCATCAAATGTTGATCCGCCTGTTGCTGTGTTAACTTTATCTAGCACCCAAGCAACTGCTTCATCTTTAATAAATTCTTTGTTATTAGTAATTAATGTTCTAGCATTTTGTACATAAGTTTTATTTTCTGTAGACTTGTCAAAGTAAACAGTTGTAATGGTATCTGTGTTTTCTAAAAATTTGTTAAAGTAACTAAATGAAGGTGTAAACTCAACAGATTTAGTAACGTATGCTGTGCTACCTCCTGCTGTTGGATCACTAAAGTTAAACAAAACTTCGTTAGTTGATGTATTTGTAATTAATAATACATTATCTAATGTAACTTTTGTTGGAAATCTTACACTTGAAACCTGTGCGTTAGATAGTGCAGGCATATTATCTAAACCATAATAAATTACCTCACCAATAACGTTATCTAAAATATTTTCTACTACTGTACCTGCATCTGTTTCAGCAACGTATTCAGCATTAATAGTTTGTGATGTAACTACTGGACTTTGTTTTGTAGTATATGCAGTATTACCAAAAATGTGAGTTTGGATTAACCAAGTAGCAAATTGTTTTGCCGCTCTTTCTGGATTTCTATCGCCATCAATCTGTGGAATTGTTCCATCCCAATATGTCGAAGCAAGATATCTTCCTTGCTCATTACCATTATATCTTAAATCATATAAAAGTCCGCCTGGCTGATCTTGTACAGGATTATTTGTATCTCCACCAATAAGGTTGTAACCCATATCTCTTTCACATTTTGCATCACTATCATTTGTGTAATTTCTAAATGCGTTTGATATACTCAATGCAGTTGCACTTACGTATGTATGTGCAGTTTGGTTTACAGTCTTTCCTACTTTGCAAGTTATTGAATCAGAACTTATTGCTGTAATTACAACTGGCTTATTATACCATGGATCCCAGCCTGTTGTTGTGCCGGCTCCTGTTGCTCTTGGATACGCATACTGAGTTGCACCTCCATCTTGAGCAGTTGTAAATGTTATTGCCCCTGTTGCAAAAATTACTTGGTCACCTGGTAATAAGTTATGTGTACCTACAGTAACAACCATCAATCCTGTTGTTGGATCGTATGTTGCATTTGTTGGAGTAAACTGACTTTGTGTTGCTTGTCTAGTAATGTTATTATTGATATAAGCACGAACTTCGTCCTTAATAAATTCTACATTATTTTGTACTAACCAATAAGCATTAGGACGTCTACTTTCAGAGAAAGGAATACCAGTCTGGAATACATATTCATTTTGCTTTTGCTTTGCCATTTACTTTTATACTCCTAGTGCAATCGCTAGTGCGGTTGCTTTACTGTCGACGTACTTCTTGTTAGTTACTTGCAAATCCGTGGTTGGAGTTGCTTGTGAAACTGCTGATGTAAACGTAGCATCCTTAGGTGTCACATCTCCAATTACAGTGTTATTTAACCCAGAACTGGCATTTAAGTTTACAAATGATCCGTCTTTAGGAGTAGTTTGTCCTATGGTCATATTGTTTATTGTACCTACTGCCGCACTTGTTAAAGTAATTGCACCAGTGCCTGTTGGAGTTAAAGATAAATTTGCATTTGCACCATTAAATGTAACATTTTCACTTGCAGTCATAGTCAATGCGTTAACATTCATGTTGCTCATTGTACCTTCACCTGCTGGATTTATGGTAACTGTACCATATGCACCCTGTGGTGAAAATACTAAATCTGCATCTTGTCCTTGCATTGTAACATCACCTGTTACAAGCAAACTACTGAAACTACCTACACCAGTTATAGTTGGATCAACTGTTGTAATTGTACCAAACACACTACCGTCTGCGTTTCCATAATATAAAGTAGCAGGAGCAGTTGGACTTAAATTAAGTGTTGTTACATCATTGTTTTTACCTTGTGCTTGTTCTCCAGTAGTTGTTGTACCTGGAGTTCCTGCTGTTAAATGTGATAAACCTGTATTGTAGTAACGACAGTTTCCTATACCAGTTAAGTTTACAACTGGATTATCTTCACTTGCTTCAAATATTGAAAAAGTTAATTGAGGCAAAGTCATTAATTTAAATGAATATGTAGTTCCTCTAGTCAATGTTATAGTTGGATTATTTTGTAGTATCTGTGTACCTGAAACATATTGTTCATCAAAGGTAAATTCTGCTGAAGGAACAGCACCTAATTGGCGTACAACAAACTGATTATCTACTGCCGCTTCTTCTTGTGCAAGAGTATATGTTACACTTCTTAAAGTAACATTACCTTGAGTATCTACAGAGAATCCAGGACTTTTAAAGCCTGCATCAGATTCAAATGGATTATATGTGACTGCCATGTTATTTTATCTCCAACTATTCATATTTATCTGAATCTGTTTCACCCTGCTACTGGTATATTTTGGTTTTGATAGTAATTTGCTGAAAATATAATCTTAGATCCACGTAGTTCTGAACTATCTGCTGATGTATGTGCGTTAGCAATTAGTGTTACTGTTGAATCACTTACAGTTGCAGTCAACGTCAGTAGGTCTTGATTAAGGTTTGATCTACCATATATAGTTACATTTGCATCATTAGGTCCTGCTACAACAAGTGCCTTAATTATTTCTTTAGCAGTTGACGATAAATCAATGACTATTGTGTACTCTGCGGCACAGAAATCATTAACTAAGAATCTATCTACTTCAGTGTTTTGTGTAACTTTTTTCCATGGGCCATGATAACTAAAATTTGTACCATTTTTAAGTAAAACTGTACCTTTAGTGCCCTTGCCAAAAAACTTGTCTAAACTAAACATTTATACCCCTTTATATATGTATTTATCGGAAAGGCTGTCTAGTTAGAAACTGTAAACAATACCTTATATTCGGGCAAATATAGGTACTCTATGTCGCTTTTTGCTAGGGTATGTAGTGCATCTTCCAATGTTTCAACCAGTGGATCTCCACCTAAATTAAAGGAAGTATTGAATACTATTGGAGTACCGGTTTTTTTCTTAAATTCTTTAATTAAATTGTAGTAATTTTTGTTTTGCTTTTCATTAACAGTTTGTATTCTACAAGTTCCGTCAACGTGTATAATGCTAGGAATTTTTTCTGCTATTCCTTCTTGGCAATTTACTGCATACATCATAGTTGGTGATGATTCCATGCCACGTAAATCAAACCATTCATGTACATCTTCTTCTAAAATACTACCTGCAAATGGTCTAAAATATTCTCTACGTTTTACTTTATTAACATAATCTTTTCCGTCTTTAAATGAAGGATCAAATAGTAAACTTCTGTTGCCTAATGCACGTGGTCCGTTTTCACTTCCTCCTTGAAATATAGCAACAATATTTTTATTTGCTAATAATTCTACAATAGAATCATTTTCTATTTCTTCATCTATTTTTGCTTCGTATTTTTCCGCAAGTTCTTTTATTTGTGTATCATCATATGTATATGTTGGACCGTTGTATAACGTATCTACTTGTTCATTAATAGTTCTGTCCCTTGATATAGTTCTATAATGTAATAGTGCCGCACCCATAGCCGTACCTGCATCATTACTTACTGGTTCAACATATAGGTTGATTCCTTCTTTTTTTAATTCTTCTAGGTAGTAATAATTTGCTACACAGTTTAATCCATAGCCTCCACTTAATACTACATTTTTCTTTCCACTCATTGCAACTGCTTTTCTAATTAAGTTAGCAACTTGTTCTTGTGTTTGAGTTTGTACAGCATAAGCCATATCTCTTCTGTTTTTTAATTTTGTTACGTCTTCATCTTGATCTTGTTTATCTCTTAAAAAGTGAAAATAATTTCTGTTTACAAGAGCACCATTTGGATAAGTTGGTACTATTACATTTCTATCACTTAATGGATGTGTTTGTCCTTTGGTAAACAGTGATGGAACTTCTTTAGGTTGTTCACCGTAAGGAAATAATCCCATAGTCTTACCTGCTTCAATAAAACTAAACCCGCAATAGTCTGTTACTGCTTCATATGTTTTTACAATTCCTGCTGTTTCACTGATTACAATTTCTGGCACATTATCTTTTTCAGCAAAAAATTCTCCGCTAAAGTTTTGATATTCTGCTCCTAATAGAGGACCTGTTGTTCCTAAATGCTTATATAATGTTTTAAATCCTACAGGCATTTCACAATCAAAAATTGTTTCTGTTTCCCATAGTGTTGTATTTTGATTAGGATCACCATTCATGTTTGCACTAAAAAAAGTACCTGCACCGTCAACAATAACTGCAACAGCATCTTCAAATCCACTATTGTAAAAACTTAAGGCCGCGTGTAACTTATGATGGAAATAACTTAGGTCAACTACTTGCGGATGATTAGGTAATAGTTTAGGATTACGATCAATCAATCCCATCTTACGAGCAAGTCCTGTATAAACGTCATCGCCTGTAAAGTCTACTTTGCCTGCTGTTGCTTCTAAACTTTGTGTATGTGCAACAACAAGATAATCTAATTTATCTGTATAGTCTAATATTTTCATCATTGAAGCATACGGACCACCATCGTACTTGTGACGACTTAATCTTTCTTCTTCTATAGAAAATACTACCTTACCATCTTTAAGTAAACATACACCTGCATTGTGTCCTCTGGCTATTGCGGCTATCCATTGACTTGGTTTTTTCATATTAAAATCCTATATATCCTATATGCTTATAATCTATTACATTTTCTAAAATTGCTTTTTCAAAACTTAAAAGGTCTTTATTTTCATCTTTTAGTTTATTCAAAGTATTCAGTGTACTAACTTGTTTATCGTTATTTTCGTGATTAAGACCCAAACTTGGACGGATAATTTCATTCATATATTTGTAATGTTGCCAATGACTAGGATGCATTTCTACCCAGTCTTTGTTAGTCTTTGGGTCATAAAATTTGTATTGACTGTGCTTATGTTTCCATGCAAATAGTCCTAATGGTTCTAACCAGTTAGTCTTATCTATGTTTTTATAAATCTCTAATTCTTGTTTTTGTTTATACACATTTGTTTCTTCTTGAGTACTTTCTCCAAACCCAGGAAAGTCTGGCATATCAGTTCCTAGTTTTTCCATATCACCTATGCTTAACATTCTATAAGTGCAGTTTGTACTTTCTAATAATCCTTGTGTTAATATAATATTATTTTGTCCATGCATGAAGTAACTGTGTTCGTCCCAGAACGTATCAATCCAACTATCATCATAGCATTTTTCTCTGTTTAAATAATTAAAAATACTTCCTTTAGTTTTCCAACCTATATCTTCTGTATTTCTAATTGCATCACCACGTTGTAAATTACTTCTTTTAAAAGTATGCCAGTCATTTCTTATATGTGTACTCCATTGTACAATAACTGTATCGTCTTTTGTAAAATTATTTTTTATATGACACTCGGCTACACGTTCAGCAATAGCACGATTACCTAAACCAGGAAATCCCCAGTTCTCAAACTGATCAAATTCATATCCTAAGAAGTCTGCATACGTTGGCCACGCATACATTGTAAAACTACAACCAAAAACGAAAAGTCTACTTTTTCTTTTTGTCATCTTTCTTTAGTCCAGCCCCTTTCAGACAACTTTCAACAATGACCTCTTCGATCTTATCATTCATCCACATAATACCTTCATTGGTTCTGTCTGATAATTCGTCCATTGTTATTCTAATTGGACTATAGACTCTTGCACCCTCGCCCATATCTAACACATCAAATTTTTTGTTATTAGGGTAAGAAATGTTTTCTTTAAATGTACTACCAACTACGACAGTCGCTGGCTTATCTAAAGCATGAGCCATATGTTGACCTACACTATCACAACCTAAGAAATAATCTGCTTCTTCAATTATTCCTAGCCAGAATCTTAATTCTATATTTTGTGGAATAGCAATAGGTTCTTTTACTCCGTGCTTTTGGAATTCAATAGCAATCTCACTCATAAAGATAACACCAAAATGTTTAGAAAGTTTTTTTACAAGATTGACAGTATTCTCTGCTTCAAAACTTCTACCTGATGGGTCACCAATTATACCATTGTCGTTAATAGTTCCTCTACCAAAGGATTGGAACACAACAATTTTATCTTTACCTGTTTTTGCTTTAACTTCATCTACAAGTTTCTTACCAGTCATGCGTTCTTGCATTGATAATTTTATTGTAGGCTTTGATAATTCTCTAATACCCTTATTATTAATTGCAATATCATATGCTTCATGTAAATTACATTTTTGATTATAATATTCCCATACTCTATATGGTTCAGGTGTAATTAAATTTCTATCTTTTAATTTGTCTTGGAATAAATTTTTATGCCAAACATCATATGTTCTGTTAAAAAGATCTGGATGTCCTTTATAAAAATCAACTCCTCCTTCGCAAACAACCACAAACTCGTCGTCTGGGTTTTCTTCTTTAAATTTTTCTAATGCCGGAATACTTGCAATTACTCTACCTGCTCCGCCATTAATAAAAATTGCACTGCTTCTTTTATCTGTCATGTTTCAATATTTCCTTTGATATAGATACTTATTTAGAAATCCCAGTAGAACATCTGAGTTCCGGTTCTTGGCATTTGTACTTCCCATTTGCCGTTAATAACAACACCACTAGGACTACTTGTAGGTAAATCATGTCTATTACCAAACTTATCACAACAACTATCAACTGTAATAATAGGAATTCCATATTGTAAACTCATCATACGTAGATGAATATCATGCCATTCCATCCATATTTCGTCTTGATCGTTACCTCTATCGCCATTAGTACTGTGTAAGATAAGTTCAACTTGGTTTAAACTTGCTAACATAGGTAAAGAAGGTGCATTAAATCTAAAACCGTTACCCCAGAAATCATTACATATCATTCCTGTGGTTCTGACACCATTACAATAATGTGTTTTTATTGTTCCAGGCGGGTCTGCTAATACTTGGTCCCAACTGCTACTAGGACTATCTTGTCCGCCTACTATGTATTGCTTGTTTGTTGTACCTAAAAATAATCCTTCTGGATCATAATATCTTATTTGATTTTTTCTTATAGCGCCTCTATGTTCGACGTCTACCCAAAGTGTGCCTAATGCAATTCCTATGCCTAATCCTTGTGCTTTTGCTACTATCTCTGTAGCCGCAGATTGTATGCCTGTTACACCTTGTGGTGCAACTAAATCAAAGTTGGGAAAATATCCTGTTAAAGATCCTTCAGGTGTTAGTAACCAATTTACTTTATTATCCTTACACCAGTCTAAACTATCCAAAATAGTTTGTTTATTTTCTTCTATTTGTTGTGTTACAGGCATTTGTAAACCTGCAAATCTTACTGGTTGTCTTTGATTCTGTTCATCTGTTTGCATACAGATATTTACAGAATAAAAAAGGCGCCGTAGCGCCTTTTGAATCTAGTGTTTTCTAGTTAAATTGTTCCACAAGGGGAAGTTGGATAAAGGACTTTCCAAGCCGCATAACGTTGGCACTTGCTTATTTTAAATTTAGCACCTGTTCCACCGCTTGAAGTTGTGTATGTAGCATCTGCATATTCTTTTGCTTCTCTACCTACAACAATATCGTTACCATCATTTATTGCTTGATTAGATGAAATACTTATTCCTGTAATTTCACCACTTGAACCAATTGTTTTAACAGTAACTTTCATTGCATCAGCAGTTATATTATTTTCTAAATCTGCTTTTGCAAAACTTAATTCATCATCTACAGAATAACCTGTACCTGCTGTTGTAATTTCTGCATTGAAACTATCACCATATTCTACAGGTAAATCTCTTAGAGTTGTTCTAAATGTTTCCCAAGATGCTTTTGTATCTGCAGGCATATCTGATTTAACTTTATGATCAGTTCCTGCTAGTAATGAATTTCTATGTTTTCTAACGTGTGTCCATTTCACATGAGGTTGTTTCCATGGATAATGTGCTATTCCACCTTCTATTGAACTTGCAACTTTTTTCCAAGTTTTTGCATCAAAGTCATATTCAATGTCAAACTTTTCGTAAGTGTGTTCTGGTGGAGGATTTTTATATGTTAAGTATTTAGATCCATTTGGTAATGTTTCTTCTACTTGCTCTAACATTTCATCTTCAAAATCACATTCCATTAATGAACATATGATTGGATTTTGTTCACAATCAACATAAACTTTTTCTAAGTGTGGAGCAGGATTAAATTCTAAACCTTCATCGTAATCCATATATGCCGTAGGTGCTAATTTTTTTGTTTCTTTATCTATAAACACCCAAATATCTTCTGGACCATCGTAAGTGTGTGTACCTTCTAACTGCTCGTTATCGAACTGTCCAAGATACTCATCTGGTTTAGGGTAATTAAATTCTATAATTTTAAATGCCATATTTCTAACCTATCCTTAATAGTACACCACGTACACTAGTCCACCACCGCCTGGTGATCCACAACAACAAACTTCACCATATGCCTGTGCTGACATTCCGCCACCACCTGGAAATAGTCCAAAGCCTTGTGATCCACCCCAAGCACAACAACCGTTAGGTCCGTTTCTTGGTGATCCTTGTGCAACGTTTTGTGTTACATACATATTACCTCTATCATGACAGTATTGACTTAACTGTGAAGATGCCTGTGTAGCACCTAAACCAAAGTCCATACCTGAATATCCGTGTACACAGTATTCCATTCTACAACATGAGTAACAAGTTCTATACATGAAACATTCTGTACGCATAACTCTACCGCCACAGGCTCTTGCACACCAGTTACCTGATCTACATACATAAGTGTCATAACCTTGTTGACAGTTTCCTTTTTGTCTACAACAAGTAGTTCCAGCCGCACAAATTGTCATTTGTTGTCCAGCCTCTACGTCTAATGCTTTTTGTCCGTATGATCCTGATGTAGATGGGTATCCCATTTGGCAACAACATCCGCCGTCACCTGAAGCGCCACCGCCCCATAATTCAAATATTGCGTAACTAGTACCTGCAGGTACAGTCCATAAACAACATCTACCTCCATTATTTACAGAGGTTGTTGAAGTGTTATATACTGCAAGTTCTTGAGGAACAGTTGTCTCTTCAGCATATCCAAATAAAAATTGTCTTAAACTAGCCATATTCTCTCCTTATGGGTGTGCAAAGTAAAGTGTTACTAAACCGCCCATTCCTTTCGCTCCGCAATAACATACTTCGTTGTGCGTTACACCTGATGCTCCACCACCACCTGGGAATACTCCATGGTCTCCCTGGTCTTGTCCATGTGATCTATAACAACCACTTCTTGACATTCTAGTTGGTGTAGTTAAAGGTGCACTTGGTATAAACTGGTGCATATCAGAGGCACAGTGTGAAGAACCATGTCCGCCACCTGTTGTACCACAGAATGATAATGTACCGCCGTTTACACAACCGCAATTAAACTGTTGACATCCTGAGTAAGAACATCCTTGACTCCAAAAACATTTGGAAGCCGTTTCTGCTCCACCGGATACACACATACAAAAACTTCCTGGCCCACATACATAAGTTGGGAATCCTCTGCATGGATAACATCTTGAGTGACAGCAAGTACTACCTGCCGCACATAAGGTAAATTGATCACCTGCTGATGCTGTAATAATTCGTCTTGCGTAAGAACCACTTCCGCCGGCCCAACCTTGTTGGCAACAACATACACCCGCTCCTGGTCCACCGCCTCCCCATATTTCGAAAGCGACCCAAGTAACGCCTGTAGGTGCAGTCCACTGACAACATTGTCCGCCATTGTTTGCATCAGTAATATTTGTTTTATATACTCGCAAACTTCTTAATGGATCAGACCCTGCTGAACTTGTACCGTACTGTAATAAGGTCCTTAAACTTGACATCTTATTCTCCTATTAAATCCGCGCCTGGTTCTACTGGAAAGTTTACCATATGTGCTGGAAACTCATCTGCTGTACCTTTTTTAAATGTAGCAGGTAAATCTCTCAATGCTTGTCTGTAAGTTTTCCAAATTGTTTTTGTTGCTTCTGGCATATCTTCTGCAATCTTGGCATCTGAAGCCGTAAGCAAATTATTTCTAACGATAATTAGTTCATCCCATGAACTCCAAGGTTGTTTCCAAGCCATTGTCCAAGTACCACCTGTGTAAGTTGTACCATCTGCTGACAATGTACCGTCCTTGTTATAAACACAATCATCTAATTCGTATGTATGGTCAACATCAGTTGGGTTTGGTCTCTCGTAAGTAGTTCCATCTGGCAAATTAACTACTAGTTGAGTTTGATCTTTTACTGTTTCCCATTCTGTTGTGTCCCATAAAGAACATATTGTTGGATCAGTAGCACAATCAACTTCGATCTTGTACTGATCTACTGGAGTTGGAAATTCTGATCCATTCTCCTCGTCTGTAAGCAATAATCTACTTCTAGTAGATTTGCCCGTGTCTTTATCTACGAATATCCAAATCTTATCCGGGCCTTTAAACGTTGCTTCAGCGGTCTTGCTGTCATTACTTGTCTGTGCCAGATAATCATCAGGGATATTATAGGTAAAGTCTTTTTCAATTATAGTATTTGGCATAATTTGATTCTCCTATTTCCCTTTCCTAACTATACGATATTTTAACTGCGCCGGCTTGTCCCCAGCCTCCCCAACAGCATGGTTCGCCACAAGCCGCGCCTGAGCCTCCACCACCGCCTGGGAATTCTGCAAGACAACTAAAACACGATCCTGTGTTTGTAAAGTTTCCTGCACACCAGTCTTTACTTCTTCTTTGTCCACCAAATATTGGTGTACCACCAGTCCAATTCCACATTTGATTGTGGCAGTACTGAGATCTTTTTGAACTACCTGTTACTCTAGGTAAACCCCAATCACCTGTTCCGCAACTATATACGAAACTAGGATGACAAGTGTAAGCATCAGTAAAGCAACATTGTTTTCCACCGCAACCACCCGGTGCACACGTTGTTGGAATACTTGATCCTGTTACGAAACTTGGATAGCCATCGCCGCCTAAACATCCGTGACAACAACAAGGAGTAGAACCACCAGCACAAACCGTATATGTGCAACCTGCCGCTGTTGAGACTGTTCTTATCGCGTATGCTCCACCTGAGGCTGGTCTATTTGGAAACTGACAACAGCATCCGCCACCGCCGCCTCCGCCGCCGCCCCATAGTTCAAATGTAGCGTTAACTTTTCCTGAAGGTACGGTCCATAAGCAACATCTTCCGCCGTTACCTATACTGTCATTCTTTGTATAGACCCATAACTGTTGTGTCACACCACCTTTAACGGGTGCTACGTCACTTAAAAATGCTCTTAATGATGACATCGTACTTCCTTCTCCTAATTCTTATGTTCCACTAATGATCCAACCGTAAGTTGCACCTGTATATACAAGTGTTACTGCAACGTTGTTGACATCAAGTGTTAAATTTTCTGCAAGGTTCTGTATTTTTGCACCGTTTCTTGCTACTGTAATGTTACTATTGTTAGCAACACCAGTTACATCAATAATCTGAACGGTGTCGTTAACTAACAGTGACGTAGAAAGAGGAAGTGTAATAGTGAACCCGCCAGTTGTACAAAGAATTCTGTCATTAACTACTGCTTGATATGTAGCATTGACCTCTTTAACAACTGTACCTGCTGTTCCTGTGGTTGTTATGTATCTTCCCATTGTTTTATCCCTTTATCCTTATTAGTATTTAGCATTATGCAGTTGTTTCGATTCCGAAAACAACGGCGCTAACGTTAACGGCAGATGAGTACACTACCAATTTCTTACCAGCATCCATTACGATACCGCTTCTCTCTAACACCCCTTTGGCTAATACTTCTACATCGTACTCAATGTACTCGCCATTTGTTGGTGTATCATTTACTGCAACCGCCATTCTGACTGATATTGCACTATTACCTCTATTGCATAACGAACACGTAACAACCCCATAAGTTGATGCGGGAACGGTATAAACGGTAGTTAGTGTACCAGCGGCTAAATCTGCGGCGCCTAGTCTTCCTGTTGCCATAGTTCTATCTCCTTTATCCCATTAAAAACATATTTAGTGCAACCGGCGTACCATCAATTCCACCCTTGAAATTCATAGTCGCGTTTACGTTGATCGGAACAACTGTTGTTGTAGTAATTTCCTGACCGGAAATTTGTACTAAACCAGCAGTAATCTGGTTCACGTTCAATGTAGATGCACCACCACCAATTTGTGATGTGATATACGTCTTAATTGCTTTTTGTGTTGGCACTATACTATCACTATTTGCCGCGAACGCTCCGTCTGTGCTAAACTCATTAATTGTAGCACCTGTTGAACCTAACGCAACTGATCCCAGTGATAATTCTTGTAGACCGCTAATATTAAATGCATCTGCATTTAGGGTCGCAACTCCAGTACTCTGTTCAACTGTAAATAGTCCGCCAACTCTAAAGTTACCATCTTGGTCAGTTGAAGTAAAGAACACTCTACCACCATCACGTTCTCTAGTTTCGTTTGCCGCAACTGGATTCTGTAATGGAATGTTTGGATAGTTGGTATTAGTAAAGTTACCTGTACCAATATCCAAGAAGTCATGTCCTGTTAATCTTACTTGTGAGTACCTAATTCTTATTGTTGTATCTTGATAGTGTGCCGGAGCCTGACTAACTGATACGTTTGGTGAAACTTGTAATGTAGCACTATAAGGTCCTTGTCCTAACAAGTTAGTTATGCTAACAAGTTTAAACACTGTATCACTTATGTTACTAAACTGTACGTTTGATCCTGCTGTTGGATTGTTTGCCATTCCAACTACTGTTACGTATTGTCCTGATTGGAACTGATCTCTAAATCCACCACCATACTTCATCTTACCGCCTGATAGGTAAGTTCCATACGCACCACTTAATGTTCCGTCAATACCATCAGTTAATGCTGGATCTCTATACAAGTCAACATTATTTGCATCAATATATTTTGCAAAGTAAGTGTTACTATTAATTTGAATAGTTCCAACAATTTCTATAAACGTAACTTTTTGTCCATTTGTAACTGTATGTCCGCCACTTGCTGTAACTCTAATTGGATTATTTAAAGTAACACCTGTAACATTTGTTTCTGTCAATGTAGCAGTAACCAACGCACTTGCAGTTTCAAATGCTTGACCTCTACCTGCATTTGTTCCACCTGCGTAAGTAGGTTGTGCTAACACACCGTCACCTATTCTAACTTGAGTCGGTGCTTCTGTTGTATTGTTTGGATCAGTAATTGTAATTGCAGGAGCAGTTAAATATCCTTGTCCTGGTTCCCAAATTCTAATCTGTGAAATCTTTCCATCAACCACTGTTGGTCTTGCTAGTGCTTTAATACTTGTACTTGAACCATCACCAGTTGGTGCCGCAAAAGTAATTCTTGGCTCAATCTCGTATGCAGTAGTACTATCTAATAATGATAATATTGATTCGCCTAGTACATGGTCCCAACCTGCAGTACCATCTGAAACTTTTCTTACTGTTGCAACTTTTGTACCTGAGTTATATGTATCAATGTAAGCATATTGTCCTGCGCCAAGTCCTGCTTTAATAAAGATTCCCATTCCTACTAATGCTCCTGATGTATTTGTATCAGTGTTTGAAATTGTAATCTGTGTTGCATTACCTATCTGTGCATTGTTACTTACAAATTTGTAATCAGCACCACCCAAGTTACTTGGATCCGCTACTGTTTCTAATAATCTAACTTCCATTACTCCGCCTGTTCTATAAACCGGAGTAACTGTACCTAAGTTATACCCTTCACCTGTTATGGCTATGTTTGCAGTTCCACCTCCAAGATCATAATCTCGTCCAGCATTTAGGTATTCTAGTGTTAACACTCTTTCGCCATCAGTAGTTACGTTAGCAACTGTTGCCTGGCCTGCTTTGTTATCTACAAATCCTGTGATTGGAATTTCTGTTGCGTCTACACCTTCTGCAACACAACCAAAATCACCATATGATGAGTTACCGTTTGTAGCACGTATCTTACCGCCGTTTTCTGCTAGGTATCCAATGTGTCCGTAGTATGAGAACACGGAAACAAGTTCTGATCTACCTAAGTTTGTTACCCATACACCAATACCATCTGATAGTACCTGTGTAAAGTCATTAGCAACAACAGAGTCATTACCACCTGCGTGTAAGTCACCGTCAATTTTTAATCCTATACATCCAGTTCCAAATGTTGTAACGTTTTGTACATAACAAGATTTGTTTTTGACCCAAACATCTTCATGTGATGGTCCCCAACCTGGATCCAACGACACAAATGCTCCTGCACTTGGACGTTTAGTACCAAAGGAGTTTGCCGCTCCTAATGTACCACTCAATCCGCTTATTGTACAGTTTCTTAAACCAGTACCGTTTCTTACTAAGAACATATTTTGTAAAGTAGAACCACTTACACTATTTGCATAAAGTTGTCCTGCTCTAATTGCCATGTATGTTCCATCATAAACTATATCATGTTGTACTGCTTCTACATATCTTCTTACGTCTCTCTTACAAGCCGCTTGAGCAGTAGCATCAAAACCAGTGTATCCTGGGAATGTATTTAAAATGTAATTTGTTACATCTTCTGCAATAAAATCTTTGTTTTCTTCTAATCTTAATACAGCATTTTTTACACCTAACTCTTGATTTGGACTCATCTGTCCTTTCATTGTAGGATTGACTGCTGTTGAATCACTTACAACATTAAAGTTAATGTAATCGTGTATAGCATCTACAACTGCTTCTGCTTTTGTAACAGCCGCGGCATCACCTGCCGGGTGTGCTGTATCCTGTGTTAAAGGATTGTTTGTTTGTTTTGTAATACTTGTATTAAGAATGATATTATCAATGATAGATTTCATATGAAGAATACCATATAAACTAAATGCAGTATCATCTGAACTTGTTAGTTGACCTGCTGGAGTAATTTTTGTTGAACGTAGTTCGTCACCTACAACTGCACAACTTTCTGGAATTACCATTGGAAGTACTTCTGCAAATGTTCCTGTCTTAACAAATAATGTATCGTTTGCAACTATCTCTGCTGGAATACCTCCGCCACTTGCTAACGAAACTGCACCTGCTGTTGCACTTACAAATAAGTGAGCATAGTTACCATCAGGATTCTTTCCAACGTTTACTCTAATTGTTGTTCCTGTTGTACTTGTAACTGAAATTGGTGTTGCGTATGCTGGATCAGTTGTCCTTGGATATGTGTGGTTAGTTGCATGATCATCTTTAGCACAAGTAAATGTTAAACTATTTGTTTTTAAAATAATTTTTGTGTTTACTGGTAAAGTGTGTGATCCAATAGTTAGATCCATGTCTCCTGTAACACCGTTATAAGTTGCCGCTGTAACATTGTAAGTTGTGCTTGTTGCACTATTTGCCACTAATGCTGATCTTGAAATATCTACTAAACTATCTACAACTGTTTGTGCTCCTGGTTCTTCTGAAATAGTTGCATTTTTAATTTGCAACGTTGCAGGAGATACACTCATTAAAGTTTGATAATTTGTACTTGGAGTGTTTTGTGTTAATATATCATCAATTAAAGTTTTCATGTAAACTAACATTGCCGCCCACTCAGTTGTAAGTGAACTGTTAGTTACATAATAACTAAATGAATTTGATCTAAAGAAACTTAAAGCAACTTGTCTTGATTTTCTATTACCGCCATGACATAGATCAAACTCAACACCATCTAACAAGTGTCTTAAATCTCTTGACCAGTTAGCCGCTGTGTATGTAAATGAAGCACTAAACGGACTTGCGTTAGTTGAAATTTGTCTATCAACCCATGCTAAAGTTTCAGCAACAATAAATGCTTTGTTTCTTTTAAATAATTCTGTTGCATAAGGTTTTCTTGCACCTTTTTCAATTTGTTGTAAACCAAACTGTACAGTTTTGAAAGGTTTATCAAGTGTTACACCATAAGCGGGAACGGCTTGATCTAATCCTGTTGATGCTACATAATAAACTGCTTCTATCTGACCAAAGTAACCCCACACTGGGTCTGTACCAGCGTCATTTACTTTTAATACCTGTCCTGGAGAACCAATAGCAAGTCTAGTTGGACCTGAACCACCGTAGTAAACAAGGTCACCACGTGTTGTTAAGTTACCTGATTCAACACCACCACTTAATAGATTCCATTCACTACCATCTAAATCTTGGTCTGGTCTATTCTGTGCTGTTACTTGATCTGATGTGTGTTCTGCTACACAAACATAAGAGTTAATATTGTTAATACCTCTAACAACATCACCTTTATCATAGTATGTTCCATTAGTCCAAGTATTCTTCCAATAGAAGCCTTGGTTTAATTTATCCCATTTTGTATTGTCCGGTGGTCTGTTACCAACACCATCAGCAATCGCCAAGTATGTCCAGCCACCTACTCTTACAACATCTCCAACTTTATAATTTGTTGTGTTATTGTAATCACCTTTTAAACTAAATCCTGTTGTAAATAAATCCCAGTTTGATGTATTGTTGTAAGGTGTTGCGGCATAGTTATTTGTTTTTGAAATATAAGAATAACCACCGTAAGTAACAACGTCACCTGGTTGATAGTTTACATTATTTTGCCAACTGTCTTCAAATTCTAAACCTGGAACAAATATTGCCCAGTTACTTTCATCAGCGGCAAGTGTAGTTGTTGAAGTATGGAATGTAGTACAAATCCAAATGTCTCCACCATACTTAACTAAATCATTAATTTTATATCTTGTTGTAGTTGCCCAGTTACCTTTGTATTCAATACCTTTGTGTAGGTAATCCCAACTTGATTGATTCGCTTCTAAACCAAGTGCAACGTTTGCCGCGGCAGTGTGTCCTGCGTTACAAACATAAATTTGTCCACCGTATTTGACAACATCATTAATTCTATATCTTGTTGTAGCACCCCAATCGCCTCTCCACTCAAGACCTCTTGCAAATGTATCCCACTTTGCATTATCTAATTCTAAACCATCGGAAGTTGAAGCCGCCGAAGTGTGTTTTTCTGTACAAAGATATAAATCACCACCATATGCTATGATGTCATTTATTTTGTATCTTGTACTTACTCCCCAAGCACCTTTCCAATCAAAACCTTCTGACCATAAATCCCATTTGGATTGATCTAATTCTAATCCGTCTGATGTAGTACTTGCTGAAGTGTGTCCAGTGTTAGCAATATAAAGTAAACTTCCGTACTTTACAATATCATTTGGCTTATAAACTGTTGATAATGCCCAGTCGCTTTTCCATTCTTGACCGTCTGCTAGGTTGTTCCATTTAGTTGCTTGGTCTGTTTCAAACGTGCCAGAAGCAGTGTGTCCAAGAATACAAATGTAAGTTCTTCCACCATATCTGATTACGTCATCTTTATAGTATTGTGTCGCAGATACCCACGCACCTTTCCATATAAATCTGATTCTACCTAGTTTAAATTCTGCCATTTTTGAAACCTATCGCTTTCTTAAATATATTTATCATTATCTTAAATTCCTATAAACCATAGCCTTGCTCCTGTGGAGTAGTAGGATCACCCTCGTCTATATTCGAAAATATTCCTCCTGCTGTAAAATACGTCATTGCCGCCATAGATCCGTCAATTCCCTTCTGGAAATTCATTTTTACCGGTACTTGTATGGTATTTCCACTGGTTGTTGTAATTTGATTACCTATGACTTTGACTTCTCCTGATATTAATGCGTTAACATTAACGTTTACACCACCACCTGATATTCTAGAAGCAATATAAGCCGCTACTGCTCTTTGTGTTGGTACAATTTCATTACTATTTGCGGCAAATGTGCCATCTTTACTGAATTCTTTAATAAGTGCGTTTGTTCCACCAAGTGTTACACCACCTAATCTAAGTTCTGTTAATCCATCAAGTTTGAAGTAACTTGCATTAAGGGTAACAATACCTGTGCTTTGTTCAACTTCAAATAATTCACCAACTCTAAAGTTACCTGCTTGGTCTGTTGATGTATAAAATACTCTACCACCATTACCTTGTGCAGTTTCATTGAATGATTTGTTTTCATAGTTAATATCAGGTATTAACAACGGATAGTTAGATTGAAGTTCATCACCTCTACCAATTTCTAAGAAGTCGTGTCCTGTTAATCTAACCTGACTGTATTTTTGTCTAATAATAAATGTTTCTTCATGGTTAGGAGATTCTGCCCTATCTATAGTTGGACTAATTTGTAACGTTGCTTGTAAATTAGGTTCACTACCAGTTTTATTTGTTACTGCTTGAACACTATAAACAACATCATTAATTTCATTTATGTATAAATTATCTCCAGGTCCTGGTTCTCTTGATAAATCTTTAACAACAATATTTTCACCTAGTTGGTATTGATCTCTATAACCATCACCAGTTACTGTTACTGAAATATTTAAATATCCTGTACCTCTGTTAGTAAATTCAATTGGTCCACAAACTCCTGTACCTAATCTTACTTCATAAGTCACTGATGTTTGTTTGTCTGGATCTACAATACTTAAAGTTGGTGCTGATCCTGTGTATCCTGAACCTGGTTCAATAATAGTAAATTCACTTATTCTATTACTTGCTAATTGAGGAATAAGTCTTGCTCTTGCACCGTATTCAATTGTTGTTATCTGTGATACTGTTCCGTTTTGTATTGGAAAGAATTGTGGTCCACTTGTACGTGAACTACCTGCACCTATTCCAACATACGAACCACCTAATGATGATTTGTTGTCCCATAAGTTTCCATCTGGAGATACACAAACTTGTCCATTAGCACTTATTGCCACAAACACACCTTGTTGGTATGAAACAAAAAAGTTATCTGCCGCAGGAGTATCTTCACCCATTAACCATTGTGTGCTTCCTGCCGCAACACTTTTATTTGTTAGACTGTAGAAAAATTTATTATTTACAGTTGAAATATCGTTTGGTGAATCATATGCCGCCGCTACAAATCTTCCGTTACCAAAACATAAACTTGCAACATCATATTGTACTGCTCCTAAGTCAGGTCCTGATGACCATGAACTTCCATTATCTATACTTTCCCAAGTATCACCTGCTTGGTTCATTGCTATCCATTTGTCATTACCGTAAGCAAGGAATTTAACATTACTAAAGCCTGCCGCAACAGTTGTCCACGTATCTCCATTGTTAGAACTTACGTAAGCATTGGATTGTGAATCTGCAATAGCAATATGATAACCGTTACCATATCTTATTGTATTGTATGTATTTGTTGGTAAACTACCAGCACTTGACCAGTTAGTACCGTCTCCTGATTTTCTTGTGTTACCTGCACTATCAATTGCTACAAAAAAGTTATTTCCTTCTGCAACTGACACATAAGGTAAGTTAGTATAACTTGCCGCATTGTTCCAACTAGTACCATCAGTTGTCCAAATCATACTGTTGTTTCCAACACCAACTGTTAATCTGTTACTGCCTATTTTCTGATAAGCAAATTCTTTTACATCAGTACCTGAAGGTGTATTGTAATTGTTAGCATTGTAAGGTGGCTCACTAACATCAATTCTTGGAGTGATTTGATATCTAGTAGTTTCATCTAAAACTGTTTTAATAGGTTGTCCAGGTAATAAGTGTTCCCAACCAGCAACACCGTCTGCCTGTCTTGCTATTGTCATTCTTTTGTTACCTAAACTTACTGAACTGATTTTAAATGTTACGTTTGCACCTTGACCACCAAAGTCAACATTAGTGTAAGTAATAATATCATCTGCTAGGTTATTTTTTCCAACTGCTGTTACTGTTACTGTTACATCGCCTGTTGCATCAACTGTCAAAGTTACTGTTGGTGGAGTAGCAAGACCGTTACTACTTGTACCAGTTTTTCCTGTGTATGATCCTTCAACTCTAACTGCGTCAGTGGCACTTGTTACTGTTCCTGCAATGACTCCGCCTGTATTCCAATCATAACTTGTTATGTAACCATACTGTCCTCTACCTTCACCTTCAACGATAGTTAAAAGTTTGTTTAGATAATATAATTCGTTGTTTACATCAGAGTTTGCAATATTAATACTAAGGCTATCACCAAGTTGTGCTCTGTTGTTTACAAAAGTATATCCGGCACCACCTGCTATACTTGAGTCACCTGGGTCAACAACTCTAACTTCCATGATACCGTTGTCTCTAAATTCTTTTAAGTTAGCCGCCGCATTCAAACCTGATCCTGTAATAGCAACTGTCCCACTTGTATAGTGATTACCTGCATTACTATAACCAACTGTAAATAATTGATTTTCATCATTAAACACTTTACTGACTGTTGCTTCTCCGGAGTAGTTGTTTATTTTTCCTGTGATTGGAGTTTCTGTATTATCAAATCCAATTGCTACAGAACCAAAGTCACCATATGAATTGTTACCATTAGTTGCACGTACCTTACCACCATCCGTACATAGATAACCTATATGACAATAGTAAGTAAACACAGAAACAAGTTCTGCTTTACCTTCACCACTACACCAGAAACCAATACCTTGTTGTATAATCTGTGTAAAGTCGTTAGCGACAACTGATTTGTTACCAGCACTGTGTAAGTCGCCATCAATTCTTAAACCTATACATTTTTCACCGAACGTTGAAACGTTTTGTACATAAGTTGATTTGTTTATAATATGTACACTTGTATCGTTTGGACCATCACCTGGATCAAGAGCAACAAAGGCTCCGCCAACTACACGTTTCGTTTGATAAGCATCTTCCGCCGAAAGTGTACCTTTTAATCCTGCCAATGTCATGTTTCTAATACCGCAACCATTACGCACTCTAAACATATCTGAAGTTTCAAATGCAGAAGTTGCCGGTTCAATTCTAGTTGAACGTAGTTCGTCACCTACGATAGCAACGTCTGCCGGTACCTTGATAGGTAATTGTTCTTTGTATGTTCCTGTCTTAACAAAAATTGTTGCAGGAGATCTAGTTGCTTCATCTTGGAAAATGTGATCACAAGCATACTTAACACTTGCAAAAGGAGCCGAGTCAGATAAACCTCTACCTGTATCTGTATTATCTATTCCGTTAGTTGCAACATAAAATACGTTTGCAACTGCACCTAAATCTTCGTATGACGGTATAGTATTAATTACTTTTAATACATCTCCTGGATTACCAATTCCTCTTCTTACAGTGCTTGTTCCATCATGTGATCTAATATCACCTCTGTATTGAAGTACATTTGTTAGTCCACCCTGAATAACTTTAGTCCAGTAATTTTCTTGAGTGTAATCCATATCAAGGTCTGGTCTTGAACCTGATGTAGATGCTGTATGACGTTTAACACATCTATACAATGTACCTTCGTATGTTACAATATCACCTAAGTAATAATTTGTTGGAGATAAACTAATAGGATCTGCTTCAATCCAAAAGTCTTTCCAATGATCACCTGTAATTAAAGTTTGCCAATTATTTCCAGACTGTCCTGTGTTCCATACACCAGTACCATACATTCCTGAATGATTATCACATACTGGATATAATTGTTTGTAAGCATCTCTTGGTACTGTAATTTTTACATATCTAACAGTTGCACTATTAAATCCACTACTGTAATCTTGTGCGTTTAAATAATCTGTACCATCTAAATGATAAACGACTCCTGGTTGATAATAATTGTAAGTACTATCATTCCAATGTCCGTTACTAACTGTACTAATATACATCGGGTGCGTATTATTACTTGTAGCAGATTGATTAAAGATGTAAGTATTGCCTTCAATTAAAGTAAGTGTTGCTTCTGCTACACCATCAATATAATATCTATTTCCTGAACCTGGATTTCCAACTGTCACTGCATAAGTTGTTGTTGTTAATGAATCATCTGGTTCACTACCTGTGCTATCTCTTAAAGCAATAAACACATGACCATTTAATCTTACAACGTCTCCAGTTTTATATGCAGTTGTATTTCCCCAGTCTGATGCAGTATCTTGTGTTGATTGATCTGAATTATATGATGCACCAACTCTGTAACCTTGTGTTAAAAGTTCCCAATCGCCCGTGTCTTGAGCAAGTAAATTAGCACTTGGTACTGAAGACGTATTAACTGTTAATGCTGTATAACTATATCCACCATAAGTTACAATGTCTCCTGGTTGGTAAGTTATAGTATCTTGCCATTGGTTTTCAAATCCTAATCCTGGAATCCAAGTACTAAAGAATGCTGTAGAAAACTGTGTTCCTGGAACGTGTGCAGTAGTACATCTAAATAATGTTGGACCATAACGTACAAGGTCACCAAGTTTAATTTTTTTACTTACTTCTAGTGTTTGTGATCCAACTGAATCTCCACTAAACGTAACTGGATCTCTACCTATTATTGCATCATCTTTGTTAAGGTGGAAACTAATATTTGTTGCATCTACATATCTAAAATAATAAAATTTGTCAGCAATAAGTGACGTATCTTTTGTACCTGTGGTTGTATATTTTAAAATACTTCCGTTGTCGTCTGCTGTATAGTTGTGTACACAGGTTGCAGATGATCCTGAAAATGATGAAACATTTAAATCTTGTCTTGCTAACCATTCGCCAATATATTCAATGCCGTCAACTAAAGTTTCCCATTTAGCATCATCAGGCTCAATACCTAAATTATCATCAGCCTGAGCAACGTGTCCTGTTACACATCTTTTTGTAATTCCACCATATCTAACAATGTCATGATTGAAATATCTTTTACCAGGCGTCCAATCACCTTTCCAAGTATCTGTTTCTAATACAGTAATCCATTTAGCAATATCTAATTCAAGACCAGTAACAGTGTTAGAACTTGTATGTGCTGATGTACATCTGTAAAGGATGCCACCATACTTAATAGTGTCGCCTATTCTATATTTTGTAAGAGGTTGCCATTCAAATCTCCAATTATCTGAAGCATCTAAAATTTTCCAATTACCAATATCTGAATCACCAATTTCTCCATTGTCATATAAATGGAAATACTGGCCTTCGTTTTTATGTTTGTTACCTGTGTCTGCTTGATTGTAATCGTAGTAATAAATTTTGTCTGGTGGATTGCTAGGAACAATAAATTTTACTTTTCTATCTGATGCCGCCGCAAATCCACTTAGGTAACTTGCAAGTGTAACCACACTGCCATCTAATAGATAAGTTACGCCATTCCCGTAAACTGAACCACCATTATGATGTCCGTCCCAATATGTACTTAATACCATTGGGTGTGCTGTTCCACCGAATGTTGCATTAGAACTATCTGTTTGATCAAATAAGTATTGATGTCCTTCTACTAAACTTAAAACTCTATTTTCAGTTCCTGCTAGATAAAAGTTTCCAGCCGCTTCTGAAACATTAATTGTTCCGCCTCTGTTTGCACTACTATTTGAAAAGTAATATAAAGTAGTTGGAGCATTTGCTGGTACTTGGAAAATAACTTTTCTTGATGTTGCCGCGGCAAATCCTGCATCATAATTTATTCTTGTTACCGCAGTACCATCTAGTTCGTATGTTACTCCAGTTTCGTAATAAGTTCCTGTTGTGTTTGTTCCGTCAGCAGTTATACTAAAAGCCAACGGATGAATTTTTGTATTCCAAGTTTCGTTGCTACCTGGTGATTGATCAAATGTATAAGTTTTTCCTTTTACAAAACTTACAGTTGGTGCTTGAACATCATCTAAGAAGAAGTAACCATCAGTTTGTGATGGACTTCCTTGTTCAACTGTTACAACATAATCTTTATCTTCTGGAGTATTGACTGTATCATTTCTTGTAAGAACAGTATAAGTTGTTGCTGAACTTGGCACTGTGTAAGTGCTTGAATCATGTCCAATGATACATTGGTATAGTTGCCCACCGTATTTTACAATGTCATTTACTTTATAATATGTACCTGGTTGCCATGTGTTTTTCCATGAAACACCATCAAGCATTTGTGTCCATTTAGGATTTGTACTATCAAATGCATCTGTGTAAAAGTCTGTTCCTGCAACCGTGTCGTCAACTGATGTGTGTCCGAATATACAAACGTAAATCTTACCACCGTATGAAACAATGTCGTCTTTGATATAGGCAGTTGTCGATGCCCATGCACCTTTCCACCTAAAGCGTATTCTATCTAGTTTAAATTCGGCCATTACTCTTGAACTCTTTCACTTAATTTAATGTATTTATCGTTGTACATTATGGACTTACTCCGTTAGGATAATCATATTGTTCATTTACTCTAACTGTTAGTTGTCCTTCACTATCGACATAATAAAATAAACTTCTGTCATCCCATCTGTATTGTTCATAATTTAGATTCTCGTAAGTTTTATTATGTTCCTCATCTCTACCAGAATAAAACTCTATTCCTCTTTGGAAATCTGGTAAATTTTGTGTAGGATCACCTGGCTTGTTAACTTGTACACCATCAGTCGTTTTCAAAGCATCTGCTTTAATTAAGTACAAATCTCCATCGTCAGTTCGTCTCAAACCATAAAAGTATCTTGCACCCTTTACGGTTGCATTTACAGTTTGTATGTTATTTCCTACAGTAAAAGAACTCACTTATTTTCTCCTTACGTTACAATATTCATAGTATTACCCATGTTCGAGTGTGCCGTACATTGGTAATATAAAGTATTAGGAGCATTCATTGGTACAGTAAAAAATTGTGTACCTGTTTTACTTCCTGATACGCCGTCTGTGTATGCTGATCCACCATTTGTAGTTCTAATTTCAAATGGGTGTGAACCACCTGTTGAATTTATAAACACATAAGTCATCCCTCTCATCAAGTATAACAAAGGATCATTTTGTGTTGTTGGAAATCCTGGTCCTTGGAAAGTATAATCTGAAGATCCATTTGCTCCAATATACCAACTTACTCTTGGACCGTTTACAACGTCCCAACTTGAACCATCATATGAAATGCTATCACCTGCTCTGGCTCCTGATGTATCAACATCAGTCAAAGCACCAAGTGTAGTAGCACCTAAACTTCCATTGAAACTAACTGTTAATGTATCACCTGATACTGCTGTTGTGATATTTGAACCACCTGCAATAGTAAGTGTATCAGTTAATGTGTTAGCAGTTGTTGATCCACTATCACCTGAGAAAGTTGCAAATAAGTTTTGGTCTGTTGATTGATCCGCAACAAATTCTAAACCAGTTCCGTCTGATTTAACTTTTACAAATCTGTTTGCCGCTCCTGTAAACGCACCTGGTGTGTCAGATAAGTTTAAGAAAGCACCACCAAACAATGTTGGAGTGTTTGTAAAGTTATTATAATTTAAGTAGTAAGAACCATCTTGACCATCAAGTGTATCAGCATCAGTTCCGCCACCGCCTGATGTTACGTCAGCCGCTGGTGCCCATTTTGCCCCATCCCATTTTAAAACTTGTCCAGTACTTGGAGCAGATGTTGTTGTATCAACATCACTTAATGCATCAATTGAAATAGTTGCTACTTCTGAGGCTGTGATTGCTGTTACAAATTCTAAAGCGGTTGCTCCTGCATTCACTCTTAAAAGTTTTCCTGCATTAGATGTAAATGCCGCTGGTGTATCTGATAAGCCAGCGAATGTAGCCGATCCTCCACCGCCTCCTGCTACTGCATCTGGTTTCCATGTTCCTAAACTTTGATCCCATACAAGACTGTCACCGTTAGTTGGAGTAGTATTAGCGACGTTTGACAAATCACCGATAGTCTTGTTAGTGTCAAGCATTTTGACCCATGCATTGTTATGAGCATAGTACACACAATTATCTGCTGTTACTTTTGCAATAGCACCATCGTATGTTGTTGCTGAAGGTAGGTCGCCATAAGCGGCATACTTAAATGTAATTTTATTACTTCCTGTCGATAAGTCAGGTGCACTATTAAATACTCCATTCGTTACCGTTGTTAGGTTCGTTCCATCTCCTAATGCTGTATATAACTCTGTGAAGTTATTATTAATTTTAACAGCACCTGAACGTAGGTTATCCCCTTGTCCATCGTTTGGAAGTACACCTGTGTTAACTGCTTGTTTTGCCATCTTTCATCTACTCCTATGTTTTGTCGTATGTCAAACTATTGTTATCAAATGTATATCCTGTTTCGTCCCAACCAGTTGATACACCACTTCCTTCATCTTCGGTTGTGTCTGCATAAGTGATCGTTCCTGCATCAGCGTCTTGGTTGACACGTACAACTAGTTCACCTTCATTGTTAATGTAGTAAACTAAATTCGCATCGTCCCATCTAAACTGTTCGTAGTTTAAATTTTCATATACTAAATTATGATTGCTATCTCTACCATCAAAAAATTCATTTCCTTCTTCAAAGTCTGGATAATTTTTTACAGGATCACCAGACTTATTAATAATTAATGAGTCACTTCCTAATTGATCAATCTTAGCAAGAAATAATTCTCCATCATCGGTTCTTCTCAAACCATAAAAGAATCTTTCACCTAATCCGTCAAAGATTAAGTCGCTTGGATTAGGACCAACATAAAAAGATCCACTCATTATACAATCTCCACGTAACTCATGATGACATCTAAACTTGCATCAATGTTACTTTGTGCGAATATCACATTCGTTGCAGGCAATACTAATTTTTCACCACCGTTCAATGCTTTCAAAGTTGAGTTCGGTGGAACAAGTACATCTTTGAGATAATATCCTGTGACAGAAGTGTCATCGCTTATTAAGATACTTACTGAAATAACACTTGCAGTTAAATTACAAAGTGCAAGTCCAATTACCGTAGTCTTTGTAGAAACACCTGTAGTATAAATCTCTACTGCTTGTTTTCCTACATCTTTAATTACTTTATTTTTAAAAAACGTTGCCATTCACTTATCCCATTATTATCGCAGTTTGGATTGCAATATTTTCTGCGTCCAAGGCCGAAACTGCACCTGAACTACCTGCTACTGAAACCCAGTTATTACTTGCATCGTATATTTCTACTCTATCGTCAGCGGTATTAAATCTCATCATTCCTAAAACTGGAGTTGGATGTCTATTAAAGTTGTTACCTGTTGGTATTACAAATCCGCCTGTGCCTTCAATTTTGAAATATCCTGTGCCTGATTGAGCCAAAGTTGTTACACCACCGGCTACATTATTAGTTATCGAATTTGCATTAAAACTAAAGTTTTCTACATTTACCCCACCACTACCATTAGCAACAAGGTTCAAATCTCCGTTGGTTACGGTAGTTGTAATAGTATCTCCACTGATTTCAATCTGATCTACACTTAATTTTGGTATATCAAATCTTTGTGCGTTTGCTGATGCAACCAAAGTACCACCAGCATAAAAATTTAATGTGTCATCATCTGATCCTGGTGATGTTTCAGGTGAAATATATGTGTCTTGGTCTAAGTCATATAAACCATTTAGTGCAATCCAGTTTCCATCATATCCTTCAAATACATTTGTATCAGTGTTATATCTTATCATACCTACCACAGGAGTACCTGGTCTTTGTGCAGTTGTCCCTGCAGGTAATCTTATACTTCCTGTACTATCAAAGTGTACAGTTTCTGAAGCAGGATCTAAAACCATGTCACCGCTTAGGTTTCTAATTGTGTTAGTGTTAAATCTTAAATTATCAATTACAACATCACCTGTGCCGTTCGCTCTTAATTCTAAATCTGTATTTGAATCAGTAGTTGTAATGTAATTGTCATCAATAGCAATACTGTCAACGTTTAATCTTCCTGTGTATAAATTTGACCATTGTTTTGTTGATGAACCTAAATTATAAATTCCGTCTGTGCTTGGTACTAGATCACTTTCAATACCTGCTGTTATTTGTATTGTGTCTGATGCCGCATCACCTATTGTAATATTTCCGCCAATAGTTAAGTCACCTGATACATCTAAGTTTCCTGTAATAGACACATTGTCATTAAAATTAATTTTACCTGATGCATCAATATTTAAATCACCCGATAGTGATTCAACAATGTTTGAACTTAATTTTACATTTCCAGTTTGGACTTTTGATCCATCAATAGTAGTTGTACTAGAACCATCTGTAAAAGTTACGCCAGTTGTAGTATCAATATTAAAGTTTGCATTTGTAAAGTTTACTGTACCTGTCTGTTGATCAACATGGAATAAATCACCAACTCTAAAATCACCTTTATGGTCAACTGAATTAAAATAAACTCTTGCACCATTAAGTTCAGTTGTTTCTTGTGCTTGAATAACCTGTGTTGGATCATTGTCAACTTCTTTGCCTAAACCAATGTATGCAAAGTTTGTACCAATTAGGTACATTGTTACACCGTTACCACTACCATATGCTCCGTAGTTTCCGTATATACAAGCACTTGCTATGGATCTAATCTCTCCACCAAAGTCTGTATAGTCAACCAAGTCCATAAATTTAGCAGTTGCGCCATTACCACATCTAATATCCTGTTCGTATATACCGTCATCAGTAAATGTTGTTGATGCATCTGTTTGGTCATTAAATCTTAAAACTAATCTTACATATTCATCGTTAGCAATTTCACCTGTTGGTGGTGTAAAGTTTCCAGTGTATCTGTTTATTCGGGATACTCTGATGTCGTCCATGTGTCCGATAAAGTCTTCAGTACCATCATGACTTGCACCTATGTACATAGGTTTTGTAGTTCCATAATTATTTGTATCTGTATAGTCACTTGATAACTTACTTCCATCTAAAAATAATCTTGTTACGCCACTTAATCTTGATACTGCAACATGATGCCATGTATTCACTACCACAGTACCGCCCGTAATTTGTGTTGTTCCGCCTACATTATAATTTAATGCACCTGATCCGTTTATTTCTAAAGTAGGTGCTGTATCACTATCAGAACCTCCTCTGAAATCAAATATTGTTCTGTTACCTGAAATGTTTGTACAGTAAATCCAACCTTCAAATGCAAAGTCACCTGTGCCGAATCCAAAGTCATCATTAGATGCTATTGAAAGATAATCATCTGTGCCGTCGAATAATACTGATCCTTGTCCAAACTTTTTAATTGCTGTATCTATTTGCACGTTACCGTTAGCAGTTACAGTTTTTCCAACCCTTGCACCTGCTTCAATTAAGTTTGCAATGTTACCTGTTAAGTAAACATACGCACCATCGACACTTGCAATACTTCCGTTTGCTCTTAAATTACCGCCTTCGTAATAAGAAAAACTTTGTCCTGCTGTAAAAGTTCCTGATACATCTCTAAGTTTTACCTTTGTTTTACCAGCACCATATAAACCTGTTGTTCCATTCTCTGCTAATATACCTTTGTCTGCGAAATATGTAAATGAATTTAACCATTCTATTCTAGTACCATTCTTAATATGTAAAGCAGTTTGGTTAGGAGTAATAAATGTTACTGCATGAAATAAACAACCTGCTTCTCTGCTTGAAGAGTTTACTACTGATCCATCTAAAAATGCACCACGACCTGCATCATTTTGATCAAATCCTCTAGGATCACTTGCAGAAGTGACTGAACCTTTAGTTAATATTGTTAAGTTTCTAAGATAAGGTGATCTAGAAGTAACAAGCATATTATTTGCAAACTTAAATGCGTAACCTGTGTCATTTGAAGAGTCATAATAAAAATCTGCTATTGTTAAATCTTCTAATGTTGACTCACCGTTTAAGTATATTGCATCATTTGTATTTGTTCCTGCTGTTGGAGTAATTTTTACTGATCTTAATCCTGTTCCTTTTACTGCAACGCCGGCTGGTATTGTTAAAGGAAATACTTCTTGATAAGTTCCTGGGTAAACGTAAACTGTATCACCAGCAGTTGCTACTGATAATGCTTTCGCAACTGTCAAATATGGATCTTGTGGGTGTGTTCCTGTTTTTGTATCATCACCATTTGCACCAACATAGTATAAATTACCAGGTGTGCTTACAAGATTAATACCTGAAAGTGTAATACTGTTTGAATTTAAAGTAGTTGTTGTAAGATTATTAATGTAACCATGCTTCCAACGTTTAGATGTTGTACCTATATCGTATGTGTTTGTTACATCTGGTATTAAATCACCGGCTATATCCGCATTAATTGTAAGTGTATCAGTGTCTGCATCACCAATTACAATGTTTCCATCAGCACTTATATTTCCTGTTGCGTGTAAATTACCTGTAATATTTGTATCACCAAAGAAATTAACAGTACCAGTACCTTGTGGTCTAAATTCTAAGTTTCCATTAGTGTTTGTTGCTTGGATTATATTACCGTCTAATGTAATATTATCTACTACAATCTTATTTTGATATACAACTGAGTTAGGTGTACCAATGTTCAAACTAGCCGCTGATGTGCTAATTGTATTTGTTGATCCATTGATTGTAATATTTCCTATTGGTAGATTAGGAGTTAAAATATCTAAATCTGTAATTCTTGCTGAACCGTTGACGTCTAATGGGTGTTGAGGAGTGGTAGTCTTAATACCTACTCGGCTATTACTTACATCTAGATATAATAGGTCTGTCTCAAAAGCCAGATCTACGCCATTACGCAATAGATTGGACTTTAAGAGTGGACCCGAAATACGACCAACTGCCACCTTATTCTCCTAACACGGGGATCATTAATGTCCCACTAACCTATCTTGACCTACCCAATCGCTGGTTAACCGCGGTTTGTCCTGCAACGGCTTGGTCGGCCATTGTTGCATTACTATTATTTATGTGATTTTGGTAAAGTAGTTAAGTAAGCAGTTCTTTTTAGCCTAGTAAAGTTGCCCACAAAAAGTTGATATCTTCTGCATATTCCTGTGTCACAGAAGCACCACCTCCAGCCGCTAATACCCATTGTGTACCGTTCCAAGTTTCTAAATATCCTTGGTCTTGATTCCAACGTGTAGTACCTTGCTCTGGTGTTCCAGGTCTGTTTGAGTTATCACCTGCTGGTACAACTAGTCCATATACATTGTCAAACTTCAAATAACTGTAAGCATCTGCAAGTCCAAATGTAAACGGAGTGTTTAGTTTGTTAGTAACAGTTTGTCCTTTAAATTCAACATCTTCAAATGGAATTCCACCTGTACCATTGGCAAATAAGTTAATATCTGCATCTGCTGTTGCTGATGTTATAGTATTTCCATCTAAACTAAACTTATTATCACTTGTAAACTTGTTTGTTTGTAGAATATGTTGATTCAATAGTGTATTTTGTTGGTTTGCAGTAACAAATCTAAACTGATTATCATTTAAATTAATATATGTGTCTCTATCTCCATCACGCATAGTTGGAAAATACACTGTACCGCCGTTGTTACCTTCAAATTCTCCTATATCTAAATTATATCTTAAATCTGCAACTTGGTTTTTACGTTGTACTGTACTACCTGTAGGCAATTCTATAGATCCATTAGCACTTATTGTAAATGATGTGTTTGCATTAAGTCTTAAATCAGTTGCATTTGTACTTGCTAGAGTATCGCCACTTGCTGTAATGTTATCAAACACAACTTTTCCTGTTCCTTGAGGATTAAGTTCTAAGTTTGCATTTGTTGATGTTTGTTCTATAACGTTATCATATATTCTAAAATCATCTACAAGTGTTTGTGATAGATTACTGTTCAACCAACGTTTAGTTGGACTACCTAAATTGTAAACCATATGCTGATTAGGTTTTATATCTTGTGCAAACGGAGTATTAAAGTCTATTGTATCACTAGGATCATTACCAAAGTTAATTAAAGATCCTGCTAAAGTTACATTTCCACCAGTAGTAATACTCGGTGCTGTTACATTTGTTTTTAAATTATGCTGTCCTGTTATAGAATTAAAAGTAATATCTCCATCAATACTAGAAACTGTATTAGGACTTTTTACTCTTATGTTACCAGTTTGGACTTTTGATCCATCTAAGAAGGTTTCCGCTGTACCTGTTGTAATTTTTAAACTAGTAAGTCCACCTGCAATAGAACTTGTATCAATACTTGTTGTTCCTTTTTCAAAATCAATAAAAAAGTCGTCGCCTACTCTAAAGTTTCCGCTTTGATCGACAGTTTGATAGTAAACATTTCCACTGTTTAATTCTATAATTTCATTTGCTTGATTAATTAATGTTTTATCATTAGTTGGTTCTTTACCTGCACCAACATAAGCCATATTATGTTGTATCAAATACATTAAACAATTGGCACCATCTGCCTTTGCTCCTATGTTTCCATATACACAGGCACTTCCAATGGATCTAACCTCTGCTCCTTTGATTAATACACTATCACTTCTCCATCTTCCTGGACCATTTAAAGCATACATTCCTGTATTTGCAAAATATGTAAAACAATTTAACCACTCAACTCTTACACCGTTAGTCATTGTTAGTGCATCAACACCAGGAGTAATAAATGTTGCCGCATGGAATAACATACTTGCTTCATTTGTATCATGATCACAAACTTCTCCGTCAACATATACACCTTTTCCTGCGTCTCCTTGTGCAAAACCTCTTGGATCACTTGCACTTGTAACACTTCCTTTTGTTATTACAGTTATATTCATTATATAAGGCGACCTTGACGTAACCTTTGCACCACTTCTAAAGCGGAATGCGTATCCTGTATTGTCTGTACTGTTATAATAAAAGTCTTTGATAGTTAAATCTGTTACAGTAGTTTCACCGTCTAGTAAAAAACAATCTTTATCATTTGTTGCTGTCGTAGGTTTGATTATACAGTTTCTTAAATCTCTACCTTTAATGGTTACATTTACTGGAATCTGTAAAGGAAATTGTTCTTCATATTCTCCAGGCTCAATATTAATAACTTGTCCTGCTGTTGCAATCGTTAATGCTTTTTTTAAAGTTCTAACGGCACCTTGTACTGTGTCTCCAACGTTTGTATCTAATCCATTTGTTGCAACATAAATGTTTCCTACACGTTTTGTTAAATCAATACCTTGATAAATTAAGTTTTCTGTAAAAACACTGTTGGTTGTTATTTCTTCTGCATACAAACTCATACGTTTTCCAGTTACACCTAGGTCATATGTATTTGTTACGTCCGGAACTAAATTACCAACTATGTCAGCATTAATTGTAAAGTTATCTTCATCACCTGTACCAGCAATAATAACACTACCATCGAATGTAATATTACCAGTTGCTTTTGTATCACCTGTTACAGTGACAGTTTTTCCTGCTGTTACAATTTCATTAGTTCCTATTCCATTTGGTCTAATATCAATATCACTATTTGTATTGTAAGTCGAAATTACATTGCCGTCTATTTTAATTTGATTAGTTGCTAATCCACCAACGACAATATCTGTTCCTGATTGTAAGTTTATAGAACCTGTTAAACTGTCTATACCTGTTGTGCTTAATGTTAAATTTCCTAAAACTACAGAATTGTTTATGAATAAATCTGGTTGTCCTGCTGTTGCATTTCTAAACTTTGCTGTACCATCAATGGTAAAGTCTCTTGGTCGAGTAACTGTCTTAATACCAATCTTACCGTCAGAATGACCAATATACAATAGATTAGTTTCTATTGCTAGATCAGTTTGTCTTTGTAAGTTGCTTTGTAAAAGCGGACCGGATATTCTTCCCAGACTCATAGTTAGTACTCCTTAACTATATTTATCGGAATCTTATGTCCAAGGACGACCAGTTTTTAGTGTACCTGTTGTGATTTTTTTTAATTTACTAGAGTCGTTATTGCTAGGTGTGTATAGTGTAGGCACTAAACCTTTTTTAAGTGTAGATCTTTTACCTGTTGCCGCACGTTTTTCTGCCGCAAGTTTTAATTTTGCTTCTTGACGCTGTCTTTTATATGTTAAGTGTGATATACCGTTGTCGGACATTATTTGTCAAAGTTGTGTAGGACCGTTACAGGCTTTCCTAATGGTACTGCTGTTGTAAAACTAATATAATAACCTGCGGCTTTACCTGCCGGGTTTTGTACAAGTGTATAGTTTGTTGTTGATAATTGAAAAACGTTCTCAACTAAAACAATTACGTTCTGTGCCGCATTAGGAACAGGAAAAGCACTATCGCCACTTGCTAATGGACCAAATACTGTTTCAGTACCGTCGCCATTACCTAAACTTTGTTGTGTTATTGTTGTAGGTTCTTGTAATCTAATTGGTTTCCAAACACCTGACTGATAAAACTCAACATAGTTTTCTTGTGTGTTGTATCTTATCTGTCCAACCTGAGCAGTGTTCGGTCTTTGTGCGTTACTTCCTCTTGGTATATTTAATGAGTTTGTAGACTCCATACGTACACCTTCATCGGCATCGAAATAAATTCCTTTGCCGTGTTGGATACCACGTATATTAGTAGTTTGAGCCTTCAAAAATTTCATCTTATACCTCTAAAAAACTAACTGTCGCTGACAAGTTTAACGGTGCTTGTGATACAGCAACAATGGAATCACCTGGACTTAGGACCATTTTCTCTGTGTCAAATGTAAATGTTTCTGCGCCAGTAACATTTATTTCTTTACAAACTTGGTTCACTGCACCAATACTTTGTCCTGAAGGTACAAAGTGTAAATCAAATTTACTGTCATTACTTCCAGTCGGATCTTCTGCCGCAGTATTACATACCATTAAAGTCAAAATAGCATACTGTTTTCCAGCAGGGACAACTACTACGTTTGTGTTAGTTGCTCCAATTAATGAATTCGCTAGTGCCATTTGTCCTCCTTAAAATAACATTCCGTAAAGCAATGATCTATTCCTACTAATAAGTTCATCGCGTTCACTATTACTATTTACATAATATATACCAGTATTACCACTACCTTCGGCTTTAGCATATATTTTTACCCCATCTGTTGGTGCCACTGGATCTATTGTATTATCGTCTAGTCCTGGTGTTGAGTTGATATGTATTGTATCATCTATTCTTACACTTCCAGTTCCTGGAGATTCTAAAACTAAATCACTATTACTTAGATATGAACTAATTGTAGAACCTTTGATCATTATGTCAAATAATTCTGTTCTTTCCTCAAAAAATGTTGCAGTACGTTGCCCGTTAATATCTACAAATGCTTGTGATATAGTACTGTCTTCACTTATATCAGTTACTTTAACCTGTGTATCACCGCTTGTAATTTGAGGACTTGAAAATCCTAAAAAGGCATTTTGAATTCTGTCAACTACAAATTTTCTGTTTGGAATGTCATCATCAAATTGTACTTGGTTTTCGTAGTTGGCTGTTCCGGAAACATTTATTACACCAGTACCTTGATTAATTAAATTTAAATTTGATCCACCTGTTGCAATGTGTGTAAGAAAAAATCCTACGTTATCATTATTTTGATCTTTAAATTTAAAAGCACCTTGCTTGATAGTTTGTGTTACAGGTTCATTGTATGTTATTGTTTCATCAAATACTAATACTGCATCTGGTAAAGTACCTCTGTCTATTCTTATACCAGAAGTTCCTAACCCTACACCTGCACCAGTTTCGCCTTTGTTTAAAGTTATGACATTATCTTTTATGTCTATGTCTGTAGAACTTACAAAAGTTGTTGCACCTTGTACTGTAAGGTCACCCGTAACAATAAATTGTCCTGATGCAACTCCAGTGTCCATAGTGATGGTACCACCTGGTTGAACAGTAACTTTATAATTTCCATTTGCTACGTTTACAAATTTTGACATTCTCTAAATTCCTAATTATACAATGTAGGGGATTGCTCCCCTACACTATAAACTTTATTATGACGCCTGTGCGTCTACAACAATACTTCCACTAGTTGCCGCCGCCTTAGTTGCAACACCGCCTGATGTATAAGCAGTGTAACCTGAACCGTCAACACCTGATAACTCAAATGTATTAGTTGCTACGTTGGCTAATGTAAATGCAGTTTCTACATTTAATTCAACCATACCAACAACACCTCTGATAGAGATCTTGTCGCCGTTACTAAAACCATGACCGGCTGATGTAACTACAACTGGATCTGCCGCTGTCGCTCCTGTGATTGTTTTTTCAATCGCAGTTGAGGCACCTGCTGAGTTACGTGACCATTTGTGTCTAGTCGCGCCTTCAAGTTGCATTTTTCTGTTGTACATTTTTGTAATTTGTTTTGTAACACCGTCACTGTCTGTAACGTTAATACAAAATTCACTAGCGCCTAAGCCGCCAATTGATTTGTTTACAAGTGTAACAACTTCTGTTTTACTTCCATCAGTAACTGTAAATTTGTTTGCTGATCTTTGATTTATAATATGTGACTCAGTAGTAATTTCGTTGCCTGCCGCGAACTTAACCGCAGTTACTTGGATTTTACCTGCTCCATCACCTATATGTTTTTTATTAATTGGTCTTCCCATTTTGTTTCTCCTTTTTTAGAGTCCGATGCAGGTTCTATCTGCTACGGGGTTTTGTCCCCATAAGTCCACCAAAATTATGTGGCACACTCTCATGACAAAAGTATTTATCCAATATGTAATAATGGATTAGGCTTGCGGACACTTACATTAATGAACTTACGAATGAAGTTAAAATTACCGCTTAATGCTTCAAAGAGGTCGCTGTGTAGGTGTTTACTGCACTGGGTATAACTTGTACTACCTATCTCTACAAAGTAACGTACAGACACCTTATTTTCGCAATATTCGGGGAATACACCTGTAAGGAATAGAGCACTATCTCCTAGTTCTTTTCCTTTCAAACGATTATTTTGGATTCCGAATAGTTCTTGAGCAAATGTTGTTTTGGGTAAAAAGTTTGGTTGGTCTATTTTATCAGCAAGGAGCATTACTACATAGGACTCAACCTCTAAAGGTAATTGATAACCTGTAGTCTCGGATGCCTCCTTGACAATGTCGTGAAAGGCCGATGTGTATTCGTCTTTCATACATATATTTATCTGGGGAAAATAACTTAAACACTACTTGGGAGGCCTTGCTGTGAACTCACCTCCAACTTTCGATAAGCAGATCACATCTGAATTTTGCAAGGTTTAGATATGATACCTACTTCCAACTACCTCCGCCTAAACCTAGCCACTTGGCCGCGTAAAAGACTTTAGTATGCATTAGGCCCCTGCCGAAGCCTTATTCTGCCACAAGTGCTAAGAGTTAATAACTCTCTTAGTTTGTGTTAAAGTTAATATTAATATAACATTGTTTGAAATAAAAAGCAACCAGAAAAGTGAAAAAGGTTTACCAAAATGTATATTTTGATTCAGTCATAAAAAAAGGGCGACATAAGCCGCCCTTTTAATAAGTTTACAAACTCTTATGAGAATGTTACGTTTGCTACACTAACTCTTGCTAGGTAGTCTGCCGCATTACCTAATGAAGAAGCAGTGTTGTTTAACTCAACATATCCGTATCTAGTCATGAAAGACACAACTGGTTCGAAAGATGATGGGTCAAGTACAACGCCACTTGACATTAATGGAATGTATGGACAGTAGAACGCCGCCGCATCTGCTTCTGAAGTACCTTTGTAACCTACAAGTACGTCAGTTGAGTCACTTGCGTAAGCATCAACGTACACTTTCATTGCACCATTTAAAGTACCTACTAATTTAGTATTAGTTGGTGCTTCGAACGTACCTTCAGTTGTTCTTGCGAACGCTGAAGTTGTTGCAGACTGAAGAACTGTTAACGTATGCGGTGATACCACTGCAAAGTTACCAGCACCACGTCTTGTACGTTGTGCAATTTTGTTTGCCGCTCTGTTTATCATAACAGCCAACGCCGCGTGTTCATCACCCACGAATGTTGCTGTACCTGATACTGCGTTTTGATCGTATTGAACGTCTGATTCAGCCGAACCAGCAAGTGTTCTTAAAGAATTAAGAACTTCTTGGTCGATTTCAGCAGTAATTTCTTGGGCTAATGCCGCCATAATTTCTGCTTCGATATCGATACCTTGCTGTGCTTGAGCATCCTGAGCCGCTTCAAAAGTCCAACGAGCACTCAATTTACGAGTTTTCGCTTCAACTGTTTGTTTCAAGATCTGAATGCTTAGACGCTTACCAGCAATACCTTCTAAGTTTGCTGTTGCATCTGCTTTATCAGTAGATCCGCCACCTGAGTAACCTAAACCAATTTGGAAAGGTGATAGTGCTTCTTCGCCTGCTGTTACGTCATCAAACGAGTCTGCATATCTTACTCTTAGTGTGTGGATTTGTCCAACTGGACCAGTCATTGGTTGTACACCTACGATTTCATTAGCGATAACCGTTGGCATAACACGTCTAATTACTGGTAGGATAACTCTGTTAAGAGTAGCAACGTTACCGGCGCTAGAGGCACCTGCAGTAGCCGCCTCTGCCAAATACTTTCTAGTATTTTCTAGAGTAGCGGACATCACAGACTTCTTATTGCCTGTTAGGCCTTCGAGCAACGCAACTTTTGTATCCTGCCATTTACTTTCTAAAAGTTCTGACATTATTTTCTCCTTAATTTAATCCTGCAAGTCTTCTAATATCTACAACATTATCAACTTTTGCAGAATTACTTGCACTCGAACTATTTTCTTCTTTATCGCCTGTTATTTCTTTTGCCTCGGTAAGTGTTGCCTTCTTTGCTACTGACTTGCCATCGATTACAGCAGTTATGTACTTGTCAAACGAACCTTTTAGTTTGTCTGTTGCTACTGATTCTAGTAAGTCTTGCATAATTTCTTTCTGTTCTTTGCTCAAAGGAGCAACTAGTTCAGAAATTGTCTCTTTTCTCTTTGCGGTTTCAACAGCATTTTTAATTTCAGCATCTTTGCTTTCAACTAATTTTGCTTTATTCTCAGCATTCGCTTTCGCTTCCGCAAGTTGTTTATCCTTCAAATCAACCACTTTAAGTAGTTTTGCAGTTTCGCTCTTCTCATTCATGTATGACTGATTGTACTCTTCTGCAAACGTCTCGAAAATCTTACGACCAAAGTCGTTTCTACGTGCTGTATCGATGTCTTCTTTCAATTGACTAATTTCATTGTTTAATGTCTTAGCAACTGTTTTCTCTACAACTTTAGCACCTTTTTCGATGAAGGATGTTTTTACTTTACTTAAATGTTCTTTGGCTTCACGAATTAATCTAACCTTCGTTTCTGCCAAATCTTTTTTGTCTTCGTGGAACTCAGCAATTTCTTTTGCAAGAGCATCGACTACAAATTCTTCAAGTTTGCCAAATTTACTTGCCATAACTTTTTGATCTTCATGTAGTTCAGAAACTTCTTTGCCTAACTGTTCCATTACAAAACCTTTAAGTAGGTCTGCGTTCTCACGCATTGCTACATGGTATTTTGCTCTGGCTTCAGCAAGTTTATTTCTATCTTCAGCAAATTCTGAAATTTCTGCTTGTAATTTTTCATCTAACATTTTTTCCACGGCTTCTACCATATTGGCTTTATCGTGTTCATATTTAGATGCAAACTCTTCACGTAATTCCGCTGTAATCTGCATTTGATTTTCTTTAACTTTGGCATTCCAAGCCTCTTCGATGTCATTCTTGATCTCTTCTGAAATTGCATTTGTTTCAAAAAGTGATTTTAAAGCGTCTAACATCTGGTTCTCCTTATTTCAAACCTTTAATAACTGTGATTAAAGATTCTTTGATGTACTTTTGTGCCTTTGAGTCGCCTTGGACTTCTTTTGCCAAGTTTAAAGCCTGATAGCCACCACGGCTATTTAATAAGTGTTCGTAAATAGGCGTTGGATACGCCCCTGGAGCACTTGGTTGTGCGACACAGTCAACAGTAATGATTTCAAAATCTGAAACCGTATTGCTTCCGTCTTCGCTAACATTCCCTGAACCTCTTGATGAGACTCCTAATTTAACTCCGCTTTCAAGCATTGTTTTAACTAGGATTCCCATCGGTGTAGGTAATATCTTCATCTTTCCATAACCATTTGGTCCATCTGTCCACATTTCTGTGATCATATGGCTTACACGGTCTAGGTTAATATTGAGTCCTTCTGGATGATCAACTTCGCCAAGAACTGAATATCCTCCGCTTATTTGATCATTGAGAGTGTTGACAGCCCTACTAATTTCGCTTACAGGATAAACACGTTGGTTTGCATTACGCACACCACCCTGAATACAAATTCCTTTTAAATAAAGGTCTTTGCCTCCCTTGTCGTTCTCAGTAGTTTCAACGACCATCTTCGCTTGGTCGAATGTCAAGTTCTCACGTAAGTTTAACACCACTAAAAGTCCTCTATACTAATTACGAACCGATAATACTTTTACTATCAGTTCCTGTTTCGCCACTGCCTTTTTTCTCAGCGCCGTGACCTTTGGAGTCTGCCTTCATAGACTTACTTGCTTTACCACCTGGAACATTCACGTTACCCATGTTGTCCTCTTTTGGTGCCATTGCAGATCCGCCTTTTTCTTCTGCAGAACCTTTTGCGATGTTAGAAGCAGTTCCACCCATATCGTTTTTACCCGCTACTGGTGATTTTGCTTTGTTATCTTCGCCTTTTGGCTCAGCAACTTTTTCTACATACTCACGCATTTGTTCTGTATTAGATTTTGCAGTTTCATCTTTCGACTCAACTGGCATTTCTTCAACTCCAAGTTCGGAAGTTGGCATTACTGCTTCATCTTCCTTTTCTTCGTCACCCATGTCATCCATTGGTGCTTCAGAATCTTCTTCGTCACCTTCTTCATCTTTGTCGCCCATCATTTTTTCAAATTCAGACTTAAGATCGTCTAGTGCATCTTCTAAATCAACGACTCTGTCTTCAATGTCTTCGTCGTCTTCACCTTTATCTTCGTCGCCTTCTTTGTCGTCGTCCATTGCATCTTCAACATCATTCATCATGTCATCTGCTGGATCGCCGCCCATTGCAGGTGCTTCAGGTGTAATTTCTTCAATACCTTCTTCAGTTTTTTCATCTTCATCAGTTGCTTCAGTAGTTTCTTCATCTTTATCTTCTGATGCTTCGTCTACTTTATCTTCATCTGCTGAATCATCTTTAGACGCTTCGTCAACTTCTTTGTCATCATCTTCTTTTGATGCTTCGTCAACTGCTTCGTCTTCTTTTTTCGCTTCATCAACGTCTAATTCTTTAACGTCGTCTGCTAATAAATTTTCGTAAATGTTTCTTGATTTTTCTACCACTATTTCGTGGAATAATTCCTCAGCACCTTTGCGGTCTTCGGAAACTAATTTTTCGAGCATTTCCTCGAATTTGTTTCTGTCTGCCATTGTAATACCTCCTATAAGTAAAATTTTTGGTAAGGCTGTCAGTAATATTTACATATAATGAAGAAAATACGCTGAATATAGGCTCAAAACACGTTATTTTGAAACCTTAATGTGATTTCGTGAACTGTTTACAGAAGTCTGTAACAGTCATATGGGTTATGTTACTAAAGTTTTTTAGACTTTTAGGACAAAAATCCTCCCCATCCTTAACTACTCTTATATATCTCGTTCTGTGATTTCTTTGGGCAATTATACCCGTTTGACGTTCCCAGTTGCCAAAATATGTCGCATTATCCTCGGGTCTTTTATAATTTAATGTGCCTGCATATAAGTTGTTTACTTTATCTTCATTTCCACCTGTGCCTGTAGTACCCCTAAAGTCAAAGCCTAAAATATATATTGTATCGTGTTTATGCCATGTTGCTAGATCTAATGCAGTAGGGCCACTGCTCCAACCCTTGCTAGGATCAAAAAAGTGTAAACCTTCTATGTCTTTGAAAGATTTATTAGGATTAGTCCATACTTGATGTTTCAATTGATAATTGCTTTGACAAATTTCAAGCACCATCTTGGCATCAACGGCAATTAAGTAATCGCTATCGAATGATCTATACAATGCATTGCAACCGTAGATTGCTCCGTGACTTCTTAATGGTTCTAATGGGATGTCTTTACGACTTGTTCCGTTTCCTAGCACGAATGCTATTGACATTTACTACACCTCGGCTGTATTAGCGGCAATTCCGTACATTTGTCTTACGAAATCTAAATCTTTCTCCTGCTCTTCTTTATGTAGTTCAGATGCCTGTCTTGCTTTATTGATTTGGCGTAGTGTAAGGCGTGTTTTACGTGTATCTGTTTTCTTCATGATACTATCGTCCATTGAAGCATCATAGGACTTATCTTCTATTGGCTCCAGTGATTCTTTATCAAAATAAAATAACTCTCTCAGTATCATATAATTATTTAGCCTTATTGCTGTGGAGTAGTGCCAGCGCCACCTACTGGTGTACCTGTCGCTGTATCCGGTGGAGTCGCTTCACCGCCTGCTACCGGATCTGGCTCTGCTTCTGGGTCAACATCTTCTGTACCACCTAAGTCGGCAGTAATGCCTGCACCACTTACACCAACGCCACGCATTTCACCTGCGGCATCAGTTGGAGGAGCAGATAAGTTTTCATCGTTCTCTTCTTTCCAGTAACGTTCATTCTCAGCAATCTCTTCTGCTGACATTCCTAAGAAACGTTTCATTGCATATCTATTACTTACAAATGGAATAGCCTGTATCTGTGTAAATGTACCAATACGTTGATTGTCTAATTCACTTTGTCTGTAACTTGCAAAGTTTTGAGGAGTTTGAAATTCTAAATCAAACATAGCAAAGTCTACGTTTGCACCTTTTTCCATCAAGTAACGTTTAAACTCTTGATCAAATTCTTCTGTAACTAGATTTTGTAAACGTTCGCAATACTTGTTGAATCTTAATTCTTGGATATATGCAGTACCTACTCTACCATCATTGAATTGACTTTGTCCTTCATCTTGTGCGGCACTTGGTAAGTATGAACTTGGAATACGTAAACCTCTAATTAGTTTATTAGTAAAGTATTTAAGATCATCAATCTCACCTAAGTTAGTACCACCTGGTAATGTTTCAACTTTAGATCCACGTCCTTCTGCTGTTTGCGGAAAGAAGTAATCTTCGTTTGTTGATAACGGATTGTATGCACTATCAATTACGTTTGTAGATCCACCTGATGCACTTGGAATACGTCTTTGGTGTATTTCTGTTTTTACACGTTCAACGAACTGCATAGCAAGGTGTGATGGCATATTACCTACATCAATATAAAACACTCTACGTTCTGGTGCTC
>TARA_B100001057_G_scaffold120680_1_pt1 | contig 67565 bp, 56 predicted proteins | sample TARA_B100001057 | Tara Oceans TARA_B100001057 (sample SAMEA2621839) | marine metagenome | biome: marine biome (ENVO:00000447); feature: surface water layer (ENVO:00002042); material: "saline water (ENVO:00002010), including plankton (ENVO:xxxxxxxx)" | depth 5 m | reverse complement strand
AAAATAACATAAATTATACCTATTAATAAAGTTAACGATCCCAGCAATAGTCCAGCAATTGCCATTCCTCTACCTCTTTTTTCTAATCCAATACTACCAAGGACTATTCCTAAAATTGAAAATACTACACCTACTATAGGAGCTACAAATAATAACGGAATTGACAACAAGCCTAAAACTAATGAGATGGATCCAAAAGGAAAACTATAATCATTTTTTTCTGTTTTCAGCTGATTAATCATTTGATTATTTGTTTTTACAGATAATTTTTGACTTTCATAATTTTGAACTGGAAATGATCCATTTGAAAAAAAAGGAAATAATAACATGAAACAAAAGATTAAATGTATTTTACTCATAATTTTGAATTTAATACCAAATTATAAAAAATGATAAAAACACTTATCGTAATCTTTTTATTTTTTCAATCAGAATTAAATGCTGAAGAGTATGTTGGAAGTATAATATTATCTGATAGCACAATATATACATTCGAATTAAATTTAATCATCAATAAAGAAAATATAACAGGATATTCGATAACTAATTATGGGACTAGTAGTGAAACAAAATCAAGAATTGAAGGGACTTTTGATAAAACAAAAAATGAATATATAATAATTGAAAAATATATAATTTATACAAAATCTAAGGAAAGCATTAAAAAATTTTGCCACTTAAGAATAGATTTAAGTGAAAAGGGGTCTTTTAAATCTAAAAGACTTGAAGGTGAATTTATTGGATATTTTGATAATAAAGACAAATGCGCTGAGGGAAAAATTATACTTATTAAGAAAGAAAAACTAAAAAAAATTGAGAATAAAATAAATAAAAGAATTCAAAAAAGAATAAATGACAAATCAGAAGATAATAACAAAAAATTAACTCTTGAGAAAGATGACAAATTCTATATTGAAACCAGTAAAAAATATATTAGCATAAGAGTATGGGACCCAAATCAAGAAGATAATGATATGATAACTATAAAATTTAATGATGATTTAATTCTTGAAAATTATTCAACAAAAAATAAACCAAAAAAAAGAAGAGTAAAGCTTAGTAAAGGAAGGAATTCATTAGTCATTAGTGCTATAAATGAAGGAACCAATCCTCCAAACACTAGCACAGTTGAAATCAAAGTAGATAGACAGTTATATCAAATTGAAACAAATTTAGAGATGAAAAATGATATAATTATTTTCATAGATAGAAAATAAAATTAGTGACTCTGGAGGGAGTCGAACCCCCAACCTCCTGATCCGTAGTCAGGTGCTCTATCCAGTTAAGCTACAGAGCCATTTTACAAATTAAAAACTGAAAATTAAAATATGTTGATTAATTATCTTATTTCAACATTTAAACCATATAGACTTAGATCATATCTAAACTGCTCTAGGTAGTCTATTTCTCCTGTTAAAACAACACAACTTCCTTTAAGATGTGTTAAAACAGCGCATTGTTCTGCTTGTAGTGGAGTGTGATCACAAATAGCCTCTAGGCAATCCGTAACGTGTTCAAAAGTGTTGTAATCATCATTTACAAGTACTAGTTCTTTTAATAGGGTTTTACTTTTTTGGTTACTTATTGGTTTAGATTTGTTGGCCATCTGTTGTTTCTACTTTGTTAAAAACATTCAATATTATGAAAAAAAACCTATGAAAAAAAACATTAATTATACTTATTTAAATTTTTTATGAAACGTTCAACGTTGGCTTTTGTTTCTAGAGTATATTTATATGGTTTCTGGTTTTTTCTTTGCTTTGCCTGCCTTTTAGAGTCTTTTGTTTCTTTAATAATATTCAAAAAATCATCATTAGACGAATAACATTTCATTATACCATTTTTGTAGTTAAAATAATATATATCATCAAACTCTGTTTTAAGATAAATTGTTATTTGATTTTTGTTTCTTTTTTTATCAAGAATAACTTTACCCTCAAGAAGTGAGTTTATTTGATTATTTAAAATGTTTCCAAGTCCGATATAACCACTTGATACATAAGCTTTTAGAGTAGGATTCCAAACCAAATTAACATTAGTGAAATTAAGAGTACTAGACATTTCACTTGGAAATTCAGCGAACTCATCACTGACTTCAAGATCTAAATACAAATTTTCAGCTTCATTAGTTCCAACAACCTTACATAGATTTAAAAAATAGTTTTCATCAAAATTGAAATCTAAATCTCCAGGGGCAGAATAGATATCATCAACCATCAACTGTAAAGCTTCATCATTAAAGTAAAAATCAAATAAAAGAAAACCTTCAAATGATTTTAAATTATTGTCAGTGGTAAAGTTTCCGTATGAATCTATTTTCACCCTACCCATATCTGATATGAGATTAACCTTACCTGTACTTACAGACTTACAAGACTCATCATCAAAAGAAAAATAACTACTAGAACTATCTCGTTGTCCAAAAATAAAGGTGTCATTATTAGTGAAAGTTATCTTATTTTCTAATGAAAGTAAACTTTCATCATTTGATTTTAATTTTTTATTCATTAAAACTGGATATACTGTTAAAGAATCAGAACTAAAAAAATGTCCATAATAAATACTTTTTGAAAAATCATTAACACAATTTTTCTCCAAATTAATAACAATAGAGTCTAGATTAAGATTAGAATTAAAACTAACCCAATCAGCAGATAAACAGTTACTAATAATTTGAAAATATCCATTGTAATTAAAATCACTTGATTTTCTTAATAGCTTTAATTTTCCATAAAACTTAAATTTATCATTAATCTTAAATTCTTTATCTGTTTCTATTGATGCATTTGCATTAGTTACAAAATCTTTGGTAACATAAATTGAATCAAAAAATACTTTTTGATTTTCATGCTTAAAATTGTAATATCCTGATGCGAAATATTTGTTTGCATCAAGAATATCGACTTTACAGTTATAAAATTTATAATTTGTGTTAGAATCAATTAATGTTATATTGCAATTCTCTAAAGACTCCACTCTGCCGTTTTCAATGAATATCTTTGAGCTTGTATTACTGATTTCTGCATCAGCAACAACTAAGGAATTAATTCCGTAAATTTCTAACTTGTCACTTTTTAACTCATATTTTGCATAATTTGCTTCAAATGATAGTGAATCCTCTGTGCTTGATGTAGAAATGAATTCTAAAAATGAACCTTGATTTAAAGAGTCTCCAAATTCAAGTATATCATTTCTTATATCCCAATCTAACTTATCTATTCTGCAGAAATAGTTATTTGTTACAAAATTTACTGATGACATGATTCCATTGGAAAAGAAAGTTCCTTTCTTTTCATAAATATCAATATTAGTCCTTAAATTTTTTGTTTCAAAGCTAAGTTTATCACCATTGAATACAAATAGATCAGCTGTATCAGACTTGAACCACTCTGCATTAAAGTTAAATCTTTGAGCATGAACCTCTGAGTTATCTAGCTTCATTTTACCTGCTCCAGTAAGTCCTATGGGCTGGAAACATAATCTTCCATCGAAAAATGCTTGATTTGCATAAAAAGAAAAACTTGAATCTATTTTATTAATGAACACTTTGTCCTGATATGGAAGATATTTTGAAAATGTAACACTATTTTTTACATCAGGAAATTCGATTCCATCCATTATTTGATCAATGAAAATTGAATCAGTTAATAAAATAGCTGAATCTGGAAAAAAGAATACTTCTTTATTATAATAGCTAGAGTTTAAATATTCTAATCTACCGTCACCCTTGAGACCTTTATTACTCAAGTTAATGTTATTATAGTATTTTGTTTTGCCATAAATTTCTTCACCAGCATCTCCAAATATTTTACTAAATCCTAGTGAATAATCATCTTGAAGCTTTAAGGTGTCAGAAAAATTATTAAAGATGCCTGCAGAAACAAAGTCACCGGAGAAGGCTAAACCTTTTCCGCTGTAATTCTCTAAACTATCAATCTCAAAAGGATCTAAGTGGAAGTAGAAGTTTTTCCTATCATAGACAGAATTAAAAATTGATTTGTCATCATAATATACGAATGACCTTTCAAAACTTCTGAAAATTGGATAATTAGGAAAACTGTCTCTGTAAATGCCCGATTTATTATTTTCATTATCAATTACTAAATCTCCAGTAACTGACTGCAAGACCGTCTTGACATCAGTCAAAAGTTCATTACCATACATATCTTTCTTTATAGGTAATTGTGGAACCTTAAGTCTGACAGAGTCTATTTTGTTTAAATTAATCTTGAAATCATCATATATGAAATCAAATTTTTTACCGAACAAATTGAATCTTCCGGATCCAGCTGAAATAAGGCCAGAAAAAGAAAAATCTCTGTTTTTCTTAAAGACTAGCCTACCTTTAAATGGTTTTAAGAATACACTTTGAGTCTTGCTAAGAGTTATATCTCTTACGCCAGCAATCATGAGATCCTTATTTTCTAAATTAATTGCTGCATTTACAATTTTATTTTTTGAATTGTTTCTTAAAGTGGAAACAAAACTTATGACATCATAGTCACTTAGTTTAGACTTTGCTTTGATATATTTATCAACATTTTCTTGAACATAAATTCTTTCTTCACCAGAATCATAAAATAAAAATCCATAATTTGATAAGTTTATAAGATAGTTTTTTACTTGTAATATCGGATATCCAATATATTTAGCAAAGTCTGAGACATAAAAGATATTTTCTTGTTTGTCTCTAACATAGTTACTTATTAGTATTAAAGGATGTATTTCATCAATTCCTGATAGCATATCATATTTTTTTTCATCAAAAAAGTCAAGTGATTCAAATTCAACATTTGAAATTGATGCACCGGGTACTGAACCAAACTCAATCAAACTATTATCAATTGACCATTCCATCATTTCAAAATAAATTGACATTTTATGATATGAATTAATCATTGGTTTTCTGAAAGAAGTATTGATTGAGTTAAAAAGTTGTAATTTTCTTTCATCATCAAAATATTTTAATTTCAAATCAGAGTGAAAAATTGAATCATTATCAAAGTAAATCTTTAATGCGCATGAACTTGAAGTCAATGATTTACTCTCCAAGTTAAAACGGTCTGACTCAGCTACTAATAATTTTTTACCATTTTTTTTAAATATAATTTTGGCATCAGCATACTTTCCTCCATCAGCAATAAACTTTTTACCATTTAGCATGTATCCTCCCTCATAATCAATCCCATTAAAAATTTCTTTCAGAAAAATTTTCTTCGAATATGAAGTAAATCTAGGATATGTTTGAGACATTTTTCCAATTGAAATTCTATTTTGAAAATTACCTGTTAATGGTTTATCAAATAAATATTTATTATAAAAGTAAACAGAATCACAATTTATCTTAGTAGAACGCGTGTCAATTTTGTATTTATCTAAAATGACATAAATACTATCTGAGGAAATTGAATGAGTTGACCAGTCTACTACTCCTTCTTCACCATTCCATTTATTTTTAAAAGGATAGTATTTTCCTCTAGTTAAATTTATTTTAATAGAACTTCCCTTAGTAGTACACATAAGATTTGTAGGATCAGAAAATACAACAACTGGATTTTTATCTACATAATCAAAAAATACTTTAGAATCAGAATAAGACCAATTTAAAGTTTTAGTTTTTCTAATAGACTTTAGCTGAACAAGATCTACTGAATAAATTAGAAAATTATTAAATTTATTAATTGTGTTTTCTTGCAGAACCTTTTGTAACACATTTATCCAACTATCTAAATCATGGCTGTTGGATGAAAAAACTAATAAATATGATTCAAAAAAATTTCTAAAATGAGAATTAGGCTTTAATTTTTTTTGAATCATAAAATTTAATAGCCTACCCGTTTCCATATCTTTATTATCTGAGAGGATTTTACTAAAGTTTTTATATAAAGATTTTAAGTCTTTGTTTTCTTTCAGCTTTATATACGACTCAAGTTTCTTTTGAATTGACTGTTCCTGAATCAAAGATTCATTGTTTATTTGAGCATTCAGAAAACTGAATTGAAAAACAAAAAATAATAAGAATGTTATTTTTTTATTCTTAACATTAACCATCCATTTTTATTTTTTTTATTTATTAGTTGAAACTTAAAGTCTTTAATCTTATTTAACAAAATTTCAAAGTCAGTTTCAAGAAAACCACTTAAAATAAATTCCTTGGCTTCTGTCTCAATAAAGGCTTCAAAGCTCTTCAAAATAACATTTCTATTAATGTTTGAAATTATTAAATCAAATTTTTTGTTTTTTGGTACTTTATCATCTTTTATTAACTCGACATTGTCAATATTGTTTTTTTTAAGATTCTCAAAAGTATTGTCTATGCATTTATTATTGTAATCAATTGCAGTAACTGACTTAGCATTTAATTTTGAAGATAAGATTGATAATATACCTGTTCCACATCCAAAATCAAGTACATTCCTATTTTCTAAATTTATATCAAATAACTCCTTGCACACCAAAAAGGTTGTTTCGTGATGCCCAGTTCCAAATGACATTTTGGGATCGATAATTATATCATATTTAAGTTTAGTCTGCTTGTGAAATGATGCTCTTATAATACAGTCATTATTAATTTGTATAGATTCAAAATTACTCTCCCACTTTTTGTTCCAATTTTCAGTAATTATCTCATTAAAAGTGAATTTGAAATTAAGATTTTTAGATAATATTTCGAGTTCATTAATTAAATCATCTGTTACATTATCTTCACTAGCGTAGGCATAAATATTGTTTTTGGACTCTTCACAAGACTCAAAGCCAAGTTGAAAAAGAAAAGCAGTTATTATTTCAACAGATCGTTCATTAAAGTTACAAATGGCTAATGAGAACTTAAAATAATTCACCTATTCTAACTATTTCAATAAAATCATCAAAAATAAGTGAAGCCCCTCCAACTAGTCCACCATCTATATCTTTCTGTTTAAGTAAGTCTTTAGCGTTATTTTTGTTGCAACTACCACCATAAACAATTTTTATTGTTTCTGAAATTTCTAAACCATATTTCTCTTTGATTAAATTTCTGATATAAAAATGCATTTCTTGAGCCTGATATGGTGTTGCGGTTTTACCTGTTCCAATTGCCCAAACTGGTTCATAGGCAACTATTACTTTTTTAATACTTTTTACTTTTATTTTATCTAGTACTGTTAATATCTGATTCTTTACAACTTTAAAATGCTCATTTTTGTCTCTATCATTTTCTTGCTCACCAATACAAAAAATTGGAACAATATTATTTTTTAAACATTGATTAATTTTAGTTGTTAGTACTTTAGATTCCTCGCCAAAATAAAGTCTTCTTTCAGAATGCCCAATAATACAATAACTTACACCTAAAGACTTTAGCATTTTAGCAGATACCTCTCCAGTATAAGCACCATTTTCATACTCACTCACATTTTGAGATGAAACCATGATTTGTGGATTATTTTCACAAATTTTAAGAACAGCTTTTAAATATAAACTGGATGGTGCAACAACTAAGTTGTTTTTAAAATTATTTTTGGAAATCATTTTACTTAGCTCTCTGGCTTGAGAGTAATCTAAATTCATTTTCCAGTTTGCTATAACTAATTTTTTACTCATTACATTTTAATTCTAGGATCAATAATTGAATATAAATAATCAACAACAATATTTACAAAAACAAATATCAAAGATACAAGAAGAACTATACCCATTACAACTGGCACATCTAAATTATTCAAAGAATTAACCAATTCCTTTCCGATTCCGTTCCAACCAAAAATATATTCCACAAATACAGAACCAGCGAGTAGAGATGCAAACCATCCTGAGATTGATGTTATAACTGGATTTAATGCATTTACTAGAGCATGTTTGAAAAGAACTTTAAACTTTGAAAGACCTTTTGATGTTGCTGTTCTAATATAATCCATTGACAACACATCAATAAGTGAGTTTCTTGTCAATTGAGTAATTATGGAAAGAGGTCTAAGAGAAAGTGTTAAAGCCGGTAAAATAAGATTAATTAAACTCAGCTTTTTTTCTCCTGAATAGTCATCTATCTCAAATAAACTTCCCGTCACACTCAAATTAGTATAATCGTGTAGTAAAAATCCAAAAATCCAAGCAAATAACATTGCACTAAAGAATGAGGGTAATGATATTCCAATTGCCGTGAAAAAAATTATTAATCTATCAAAAAAAGTATTAATAAATATTGCACAAAGTATTCCTAAAATTATCCCTAAAAAAGAAGCCAAAAGCATCGAACTTGTTGCTAAAACCACTGTATTTGGAAAAGTACTCAAAATAATAGATGATACACTCTCTCCTTTCTTAAAATAAGATTCTCTCAAATATGGTTTTTTCACAACTATTGATTTTGAACCAATATCAAAAATTTTAAAAAATTTATATTTTTTTTGTTTAGCATATGTGTAATTATCTTTATTGGTATTCTCCAAAACGGATATAAAAGAAAGATCATTAATATAGTACAAAAACTGTATGAATACAGGCTGATCTAGAGCATACTTCTTTTTTATCTCATTAAGTTGTTCTGAGTCTTCTCTTTTGTCTAACATCATTCTTGCTGGGTCAGCAGGTAATACATTAAATAAAAGAAAAATGACGACTACAACTCCCAAAATAACTAGTGTGGTGTCGTGTATTTTTGAAAGGAGAAAATTTCTCAAATTATTTAATTAATTTTTCGAAATGATTGTGATGTAATTTTTCAATAACAGTTCCTTCTTGAATTCTCAAAATTCCAGGATTTGATCTTACTATAGTTTTTAAAACTGTTTCATCTGTGTAGCAGAAATCAATATTTAAATCATTATTATCATTAAAATTTTTGATTATATCTTCATTTGAAGCAGTTAGAAAGATGATTTTTTCATCTGTTGATTGCATATATATATTTTTTATGTTGATAATAGATTTCTTATTAATCTTGTTTAAATCATAGCTAACAATGACTAAAACATCATCCAAGTTCAGAACTGAATCAGTAATATCAATGTTTTTATTTTGAACTGAGAAATCTGTTATCTTAGGCTCATAGCCTTTCACAAGGATTTTTGTTTTGTCAGTGAAGTTCAAATACTCATATCTATCTGAATTACTTAACCACATATCTGCAACCATTTCAAGCTCTTCTCCTGTTTTAACATCTCTTACAAAATAGATTGGGGACTCTTCGGTGCAGGGTAAATTTAACTCAAAACAAGTTTTCATATTATCACTTATGTTTTGACCAACAGCATATGGCCTGTAATCTTTCAATGGTAAATTATTGTATGTGTAAAAAGCAAAAATTGTAGATACTAGCACTACTGAAAAAATATACACATTGTCTCCTTTTTTAGAAAAAAAAGATTTGAAGTTATCTCTTCCTTTGTAAATTATTACTAAAATAATAAGTATTATTACGTCCTTATAAAATGAGTCCCATGGCCTCAACTTTAAAGCGTCTCCGAAACACCCACAATCTGTAACTTTCTCAAAATAAGCTGAATAGAAAGTGAGAAAAGTGAAAAATATCATCATGGCAGAAGTACAAAAGAATGTAAATCTAAATTTTGTAGCAGTAATTAAGAGAGCTCCTAATACAACCTCAAAGATGCATATTAAAAAAGCTAGCTGTAAAGAAATAGGGGAAAAAAATTCTATATTAAGTACTTGAAAGTATTCATTTAATTTGTATGAAAAACCAATAGTGTCATTTACTTTCAAAAGTCCTGAAATAATTAAAAAAACTCCAATAAAAACTCTAAGAAAAGTTGAAATAATTTTATTCACTTTTTTCTAATTTGATTAATGCAAAAACTGCATAATTTAACATATCTAAATAATTAGCATCTATACCTTCTGAAATAATTGTAGATCCATTATTTTTCTCAATTTGCTTTACTCTATACAGCTTTTGAAGTATGAGATCTGTTAGAGAACTTACTCTCATATCTCTCCAAGCTTCACCATAGTCATGATTCTTCGCAATCATCAGGTTTTTAGCTTCAGAAGTTATACTTTTGAATAAATTAATTGCTTCTTCACTTCTTACATCATCAATTGAATCAGAAATCCCAAGTTTAATTTGAGTCAAACCTATTACGGCATAATTTACTATTCCAATAAACTCTTTTTCAATTCCTTCATCAATTTTTTGTATGCCTTTTAACTCTATGCTTCTAATACGCTGAGCCTTAATAAAAATTTGATCTGTTAGTGAACTAATTCTCAATATTCTCCATGCAGATCCATAATCTTTTAGTTTCTTTGTAAAAATGTCTAAGCATGTATCTATTATAGAATCATACTCAACTAAAGTTTTCTCCATCATATTTATTAATGTACAAAGATAAAAGTTTTAATTCTGACATTTCTACTGAAAAAATTAACTATTTAACTTTTTTTTCAACACCCAAGGTTATGGGTATTCTCAACATCACTAACAATTCATTTTATGATGGCGGTAAATTTATTAATGAAACTTCTATTATAAAGCAATGCAAAAAAATGATTGAGGAAGGTGTTGATATCATCGATATTGGAGCATGCTCATCAAAACCTGGCTCGTCTCCTGTTGAAGAAAAAAAAGAAATAGAAATTATAAAAAAATACACCAAATTAATAAAGCAGAAATTTCCAAAAACTATCCTTTCAGTAGATACCTTTAGGTCTTCAGTTGCTGAAATTGCTATCAAAAATAATGCTGATATTATAAACGATATTTCTGCTGGAAAATTTGACTCAAAAATTTTTGATGTTGTAGCAAAAAACAATCTCCCCTACGTTTTAATGCATATGCAGGGAGAGCCGAAAAGCATGCAAGAGAAACCTATCTACAAAAATATTATAATAGAGTTACTAGATTTTTTTGAAAAAAAGATAAATTTTTTAACTAAAAAAGGAATAAAAAAAATAATTATCGATCCAGGTTTTGGTTTTGGGAAAAGTCTTGAAAACAACTATAAAATATTGAAAAACTTAGAAAAATTTCAAAAATTTGGATATCCAATTGTTGCTGGTTTTTCAAGAAAATCAATGCTCACTAAACTTTTAAATATTGATTCAAAAGATGCACTAAATTCAACAACAATAGTAAATACAATTGCTGTAAGCAAAGGATGTGAAATTCTTAGAGTTCATGATGTAAAACAAGCAAAAGAAATTTTGAAAATATTAGGCTATTTAAAAGAAAAGTAGTTTACATTTTTTCTAGAACTTCAAAGCCTAACAAGTCGCTAGAGGATTTGATTATTTTAGAAACTTCTTCCGAAATTGTTAACCTAAGACTACGAGTCAATTGATCACCAACTAGTATTTCATTATTTTGATAATATCTATTATATATTTTAACCATTTCGAAGATATAATTACAAATTAGCGAAGGGTTATAAGATAAAGCAGAGTCTCTAATGACCTCAGGATATTCAATCATTTTTTTTATTAAATCTTTTTCAATTGAATTAATTTCAACTTTTTTTATTTCAATCTTAGTATTATTTTTTCTTAGTAAAGACTTAATCCTAGCATAAGTATAAAGAAGAAATGGACCAGTATTTCCATTAAAATCTATGGATTCTTTTGGATTAAACATCATATTTTTCTTAGCATCGACTTTTAGTAAAAAATATTTTATTGCTGCAAGAGAAATTAACCTATGATCTTTATTAGAAAGATCATTTTTTTTATTTAACTGATTTGATAGTTCAAGCGAGGAGTTAAGAACATGTTTTAACAAATCATCAGCATCAACAACAGTTCCTTCTCTTGATTTCATTTTACCATCAGGGAGATCAACCATTCCGTATGACAAATGATAACACATGTTAGCCCATGAATAATTCAATTTTTTTAAAATTTTAAATAAAACATCGAAATGATAATTTTGTTCATTACCAACTGTGTATACCATTTCTGAAAATTTAAAGTCTTTAAATCTTTGTATCGCAGTTCCAATGTCTTGAGTTATATAAACGGCTGTTCCATCTGATCTTAGCAAAAGTTTTTCGTCTAATCCAAATTCAGTCAAATCTACCCATACTGAATTATCTTCTTTTTTATAGAAAACATTGCTTTTTAACCCTTCCTCAATTAAATCTTTTCCTAACAAGTATGTTTCACTTTCGTAGTAATTTTTATCGAAAGTAACACCTAATTTCTTATAGGTTTCATTAAATCCTGCATAGACCCAATTATTCATTTGAGACCACAATTTAATAACTTCACTATCATTAGATTCCCATCTAAGTAAAAGTTCTTTGGCTTCTTTGTTAAGCCTAGACTTATTTATACATTCATCCTCACTATAGCCTTGATCTCTTAGTTCAATTAGCTCTTTATTGTATTCTTGATTAAATTTTACATAATATTTTCCAACTAAGTGGTCTCCTTTCATGTTTGCCTTTTCTGGAGTTTCTCTATTGCCAAAAGTTTGCCAAGCTAGCATTGATTTACAAATATGAATACCTCTATCATTAATGATTTGAACTCTTTTAACATTTTTACCAGTTGCCTCAATTATTCTTGAAACTGAGTCTCCTAAAACGATATTTCTTACATGACCCAAATGAAGTGGTTTATTAGTGTTTGGAGATGAAAATTCAACTAACGTAGTTTCAGATTTAGTATTTTTTTTTGTGATTCCATAATTTTTAGTTTTGGATATTATGATTATCGACTCAATCCAAAAATTATTATTTAACTCTATGTTTAAGAATCCCTTAATTACGTTAAAAGAAGAAATAAACATTATCTGTTTAGATAATAAGCAACCAATTTCATTACAAATTTCCTCGGGTGATTTTTTAAAAATTCTAATTAAAGGAAATACAACTAAAGTTAGATCACCTTCAAATTCCTTTCTTGTTTTTTGAAATTCAATAATATTTTTATCAATTCCATATTTAAGACTAATTATGTCCTTGATATCATCTTTTAAATTATTCAACATAACTAAAAATTTCTGCTATCATGCATCTAGTACTGCCTCCACCAATTTTTTCTATTGTTTCAACATTACAAATAGCAAAGTCTGTCATAGATTCTAGAAGTTTTTTTTGATAAGCTGATAGTACATTAAATGCTGAAGATGACATGACCAAAGTTTTGTATTTTCCTTGTAGCTGTAGCATGTTGCCCGCAAAATTATTTTTCTGTTCTTGTGAAATGTCAATTATTTTTTTTCCACTTTTTTCCAATGACAAAATAACATTTTTCTTTTGATTTAAGTCATCAATAGAGTCCAAACAAATAACACAAAACTCTGAACATACACTCATCATTACATTCGTGTGGTAGATAGGTGAAAAAGTATTATTATTTTTTTGGTGAGAATTGAATAAAACAGAAGAGTAATTAAACTCTTTTGAAAACTGATTAACAAGTTCTTTATTAGTTCTTTCAGAAACTGATGCATAAAGAATTCTGTTTTGCCTATCCAATATCATACTGCCTGTTCCCTCAAGGAATTTTTTGCCTTTGTTATCTTTTCTAAAATCAATAACTTTTGAAAAATTATAATCTTTAATTAATTTTTCAATAATATCCATTCTAACTTCAAGACGCCGATTACTAGCATACATAGGATACAAAACTATTTCTCCGCTCTTATGCGTTGAAATCCAATTATTGGGGAAAATTGAGTCTGGGGTAACAACACTTTCTTTATCCTCAAAAACTTTAACATTTATACCTTTTTCTAACAATTGATTTACCATGCCATCAAACTCAATCAGAACATCACTATTTAATTTTTTGTCTGAAATCGTAATATTTTTTTGATAAAAGTTATTTTCAGAGGTTTCATGATTAAATGCAAAATGCATAGGTTTTATCATAAAAATATTATTAGTTAACTGCATTATTTTCTTTTAAGTGGTAGTGTTGAACATCTAAATAGTCCTCCAAGCTTAGAAATTTTTGAAAAATTTATTTCTTCAACTACAAAACCTCTATTCTTTAGTATACTATTGACTCTTGTAAATCCAATATCACTAACAATTACGTCATCAGAAATTGAAAATAAATTACAATTCAAATCGTACATTTCCTCATCTGTTATTTTAATTATTTTTTCATTTGAAAAAAGTTCAAATAATAAACTTAAATCACTTATTTTTTTAAAACTATTTTCATGTATCAAAAGATGATTTTTGCCAAGTGGTTGAAAGCAACAATCCAAATGAAGCGTATTTTTATATGCATTAAAATCATCTTTTTTTAATTCAAAACTATATATATTTTTTGTTGGGAATTTTTCTTCAATAAATTTTACAGCTTTGATGTTAGTCCTTGCTACTTTGTATTTATTAAAATCAGTATCGCTAGAGTAACCAATAAAAATATCATTGTTATTTAAGAGAATATCTCCTCCTTCAATAAATATTTCCTTGTCTAATCTTATGATGTTTTCCCTATCGATTTGTGAGATGATTTTTGAGATTCCAAGTTGTTCAGATTTCCTTTCATTAATTATATTAGGAAGAATAAATTTATCATTAATTGCAAAAGCAATGTCTCTTGCAAAAATTTGATTAGTGATCTGAATATTTTGTGGTCTTAGCACCTCAACGTCATATTTTTTTAAAATATTAATAAAGCTATCAAGATTATTTGTCAATTCTTTTTCAACAGGATGTGAATTGTTTATCACATTCAATCTTGTTTTTGGATCATAACAATCATTTATTTTTGGAAGCGGACCAAAATCATCAGCAATTCCTAGAACTACTTTTTCAAGTTTAGAATATTCATTTTCAACCTTAATCTCTATCATTTTACAAATTTAATTATCAAATAAATTAAAATTTAAGTAATACTTGTCATAATTATTAAATTATTAACATAGTAATGATGATACAATCTCTAAATAGAACAAAAAAAAAAACTATATATTGATATTTTTGATTAGTGAAAAAAATAAAGAAATCGTTTACTAATCTTAGAAATAAAGTCTTTTCAAAAAACAAATTAAAGATTCTAGCATATTTTTTATTTGTTATTTCACTTTTACTTTTTGTTTCTTTCATTTCATTCTTCTTTAATTGGAAAATAGATAGTAACAATATATATTATAACAGCTGGGCTGAAGTAATATCTAACAAAGAAATAATTATAGCTAATAGTCTAGGCAAAATAGGTGCACTAATTTCTCATAAATTTATTTTTATGTGGTTTGGCATATGTGCGTTTACAATACCTTTTTTTATCTCTTTACTTTCACTAAGACTATTTAAAATAAAAACTTTTGATCTTTTAATATCTTTCACGAACATTACCCTCACATTAATTTATGTTCCAGTTTTTATATCTCATTTTTTTGGAGCTACAATTTTTTCAGGCAGTATGGGGCATTATATTAGTATATTTTTAATTGATTTATTTGGCACATTTGGCTCATCCACAATTCTTATGTCATTACTTATACTTTACTTGTCAATAACTTTTGAGGTTGATAATCATAAATTAAAAAGGTTATTTGATAAATTGATTCATTTCAAAAATATGATTATATCAATAAGAAAGAACAAGATAAAAAGTGTTGATGACAATGGTGTTGTTTTAAATGAATTAGAAACAAACTCAATAGGAGAAATTAATACTGAAGAAGAAAATGAGGGAAAAAATGAAATATTACAAAAAAATGTCCAGGAGGATTTAGATATAGATGATAATAATACTGATACAGAAGAACTTGATGTAAAAGTAAATGTAAATCAAAAAGAGAATATTCTTTCAAGCTCAGAAATAGAAAGGAAATTAGAAGAATTAGGTGATTATGACCCTACACTTGAGCTGTCGTCATTTCAAGTACCTAAAATTAATATTTTAAAAGATTATGGTGATTCAGAAATTAAAATAGACAAAGAGGAGCTCGAGAATAATAAGACAAGGATTGTTGAAACTTTGGGCCACTACAACATAAAAATTGATTCTATTTCAGCAACTATCGGACCAACGATTACACTTTATGAAATTGTTCCTGAGGCAGGTACCAGAATTAATAAAATTAAAAATTTAGAAGATGATATTGCACTTAGTCTTGCGGCTGAGGGTATTAGAATTATAGCTCCAATACCTGGAAAAGGAACAATAGGTATAGAGGTTCCTAATAAAAATAAGAATGTAGTTTCAATGAAAGAAGTTATTTCTTCAGAAAAATTTCAAGAAAATGACATGGCATTACCAATCGCTTTTGGAAAAACAATTTCAAATGAAACATTTGTTATTGACCTTGCTAAAATGCCTCATTTGTTAATGGCTGGAGCAACTGGACAGGGAAAATCAGTTGGTTTAAATGTTATATTAACATCTTTGCTTTACAAAAAACATCCAGCTGAGATTAAATTTGTACTTGTTGATCCTAAAAAGGTTGAGTTGACTCTGTTCAACAAAATTGAAAGACATTTTCTAGCTAAACTTCCAGATAGTGAAGACGCTATTATTACAGATACAAAAAAAGTAGTTAATACAATTAATTCTTTATGTATTGAAATGGATGAAAGATATGAGCTTTGTAAAAAGGCTCAATGCAGAAATATTAAAGAGTATAACAGCAAATTCATTTCAAGAAAATTAAATCCAAACGACGGACACAAATATCTACCTTATATTGTGTTGGTCATTGACGAATTTGCAGATCTAATAATGACTGCTGGAAAAGAAATTGAAACACCTATATCTCGTCTTGCTCAGCTTGCTCGAGCAATAGGAATTCATTTAATCGTTGCAACTCAAAGACCGTCAGTTAACGTCATTACTGGACTCATCAAAGCTAACTTTCCTGCTAGAGTTGCATTTAGAGTAACTTCAAAAATAGATTCTAGAACAATTCTTGATGCAGGGGGTGCCGATCAGCTAATTGGTATGGGTGATATGCTGATTTCAACAGGAAGTGAAATGACAAGACTTCAATGTGCTTTTGTAGATACACCTGAGGTAGATAAACTATGTGAATTTATCGGAAATCAAAAAGCTTATCCAGACGCTCATATTTTACCTGAGTATATTGGAGATAGTGAGGGGTCTTCATCATCTGTCGATTTAAATGACAGAGATTCATTATTTGAAGAAGCTGCAAAGATGGTTCTTCAACATCAGTCAGGCTCTACTTCTTTGATACAAAGAAAATTAAAATTGGGATATAATAGAGCAGGCAGAATAATTGATCAGTTAGAAGCTGCTGGAATAGTTGGACCATTTGAAGGTAGCAAAGCAAGACAAGTATTAGTAAAAGATGAGCTATCTTTGCAAGAAATTTTAAATCAACTTAATTAAATGAAATCTCTTATTACTCTATTTTTATCTTTTTCTGTTATTGTTTTTAGTCAAGATGCCAGTCAAATATTAAACAATCTGTCTGATAAAACAAAATCTTATAAAAATATATCAATTGATTTTGATTTCAAATACGAGAACGAAATTGAAGATATTCGCGAAATAAAAAGTGGTAAAATTATAATTGAAAATGAAAAATTCAAATTAGAAATCGATGATCAAATAATAGTTTGTGACGGAACAGATCAATGGATTTACTCTAAAGAAGCTAATGAAGTCCAGATTTTAGAATATGACAGAAATAATGAGTTCATGAATCCTAAAAATTTACTAAATATTTATGAAAAGGGATACAACTACAGATATGATAAAGAAATTAAAATAGATTCCAAATACTATCACTTGATTGATTTATTTCCAAACGAGGAAAATAATGAAATTATTAAAATTAGTCTAACTATAAGCAAAGATGAAAATATGGTAAAAAAGATTGAAGCTTTTGAGTCAAACGGAGCAGTCTACATATATACTGTCATCAAATCTAAATATAATCGTAAAAATTTAAAATTTAATTTCGATACATCAAAATATGAAAATATTTACATTATCGATTTAAGGTAAGGTAGTTTTATCTATAAAGATTAACCTCTCCATTTCTTTTTATTATCTCACCAACACTATCTTCTATCTCAAGAGACCAAAGGTACAATCCAGCTTGTGCGTTTTCTCCTTCCCACTTTTCTGCAATGTTATTTGAATAAAATATTCTCTCACCCCATCGATTATATACAGAAAATTTGTAACGTCTACAGTTCCTAAATATGTCACCAACTGGACCAAAACTATCATTTACTAAATTTCCATTTGGGGTAAAGGAATTTGGAATATAAAAATTAAAATTTAGCTTGATTGCGATTTGTTCTATTACAGAATCTATACATAAATTTGAATCAGAAACAGTTAATTGAACATTAAAAACACCTGATTTTTGATAAATATGTACTGGGTTTTCAAGATTACTAAATGATGAATCACCGAAAGACCATTTGTATGAAATAATATTTTCACTAAGATTTGTAAAAAAAACAATAGAATCATAATCAATCGAATTGGAAGTATAAAATGAATACTCAGCAATTGGATTTAAATCAATATTTATAAATTTAACCAAGCTATCAGTACAACCTTTATTTGTTGTTATCAATAGCTTGACGTCAAATTGCTGACTACTTTCAAAAATATACTCAAATGATTGACCATAAAACGTATTAGACTGAACTATCCACTCAATTGATTGAGTGCTATCTGTTGAGGAACTATTGTTCTGAAAAATAGTAGGGTTATTTATACAATTACCATAATAAGTAAAATCAGCAACAGGATTTTCATAATCTTTTATGAAAATTGTATTCGAATTTGACCTGCATCCAAATTTATCTGTAACTTGAGCATAGTAGTCTCCCTCGATGGTTGCATATATTGATTCTTCCATACTACCAGTGCTCCATAATACTTCAGAAAACATTGAATCTAAAGTAATTTTTAAACTATCTCCTTCACATATTTCATAGCTATTTGAACTAATTGTCACAAATGGATTTTCTCTTACATCAATTATTATACTATCTGATCCAGAACATCCATTTATGTCAATTTCATCTACAATTAGTTTAAAAAAACCTATGCTATTAAATTTGACAATTATCTCATCAGTTCCGTTACCAGAAATTAAAGAAGCTATATTGCTGGATGATTCTATTTCCCAATTGTAATTAGATCCAAAACTTCCATTTAGATAAAAGTTATGAATTGAATCATCAATACATACTATAACGCTATCTTCTGAAAATAACTTTCCAAAAGAAAACATAAATACTAAAATTAAAAGCCTAATGTTCATTTAGTTGTGAAATATAGGTCCAGTGTTTGGTAATGGATTTACATTTATGTTAACTTGAGCATTAGCTGAGCATGAATTAGCATCAGTTCCAACTACTGAGTAAGTTATTGTAGCTGATGTTGAAGGTGTAATTACTTGAGTGCTAGAAGTAACTCCATTGTCCCATAAATAGTTTGTCGCACCAGTAGCACTTAATGTAACACTTTCTCCTATACAAATATTATTATTGTTCGCACTTACAGAAATTATTGGATCATTATTTACATTAATAATTACTGAATCGGTTGCTGAACATGAATTATTATTAAATATAGTTATAGTAAATATACTTGTTCCAGCGTTACTAAGTGTTAATATTTGTGACTGACTAGTTGACCCATTGTTCCATTGATAACTAGATGCAGCACTAGATAAAAGTGTTATGGTATCATTGATACAAATGTTAGTGTCAGATGCAGAAACTTGAGCTATAGGTAAACTATTTACTGATATACTAATTGTATCTGAACTAGAACATAAATTTACATCACTGCCTGTAACAATGTAAGAGTTATTACCAATTATTGTTGGGTTAACATACTGATTACTTGACTGAACTCCATTTCCCCATTGATAATTTAAAGCACCTGAAGCCGAAATTAAGACAGAATCTCCTAAACAAATTGAATTAAAAGCTGAACTAGCAACGACATTTGGAAGTTGATCAACCTGAACACTGATTGAAGCTGTATCCAAACAACCGTTTACATCTGAACCTATTACAACAAAATTATTTAGTCCAGATACGTCAGCTATTATCCCTTGACTTGAACTAACAACACCATTGAACCAATTATATGAAGATGCTCCGCTAGCAGTCAAAAAAAGTGAATCGTTAAGACAAACATTCGTACTTGAAGCAGTTAGAGCCATAGTAGGTTGACCAACAATATTTAAGCTTATTGAGGCATACTTTGATTCGCACCCGGAACTATTTGTTTCTGTTACATAATATACATACTGGTTAATTGCTGTTTGACCAGTGTTAAAAGTGTTCCCATTAAAGATAGCTGAACTTCCTAAGGTATCAGCATACCAATTAATATTTGAGCCAGGAACAAATAAAGAGGAAATAGGCTGATTAACACAACTTATGACATTGCCTATTGGACTTATTGCTGATGGTTGAGACACAAGATTTACGTTTACAATGCTTGGTGTTCCTTCACAACCATTAGAGTCAATTTCAACAACCTGAAGGTCATAAGTTCCAATTGCTCCGTTCCACAAAATACTAACACTATCATTTTGTGGAGAAACTAATGAATCCATTGTTCCAAAGCTTGTAGGTGTAGAAAGCACTTTCCACTGGTACGTTGAATTTGTATTAGCTAAAACTTTGTAAGGTTCTACGCTACCCCAACAAACAGTTTGTGTTGGTGAGGTACTTGTTTGTGAGTATAAATTTTGACAAAATAATAATGCCAAGAATGATATAAGTATTTGTTTTGTGTTCATAATTTTAATTTTAGTTGTGATATATTAATAGATTGTTCATGTTATTTATTGGCACAATAATCCCTTGATTTGTTGGTGCACCCCATTCACTTGTTCTACACCCACTCTCTTCTCTTATTTTAACTTTAAATTCTGTTGTTTCAGAAATTGGACCATAAGTTATAGGGTTTAAGTTCCCCCATCCATTACTATTTGAAGTAATATTTATCCAATTATTATTGCTTAGTGTCTTTTTTTGGAATTTAAATTGTGTGATATTTGATGATGATGTTACCGCGAAAATAGTTATTGTATCATTTTCGCAAGCTGGTGTGGGGTTTACGATTATATTGCTAACGCTTGGCCGTTGATTAACCTCTACTCTTACAGTATCTGTGGACGAACATATTCCGTTTCCATAGGTTACTGTAAATATAGTATCAGAAATTAATGAAAACCCATTTACAAACTGTGGATTAGAAATATTAGAGTTAACAAAGAAATTAGATGGTTGCCAATGAATTGATGAGGATGCGAATGAACTAAATGATTGTGATATTAAATTATTTGGTTGACCTCCATAGCAAATAGTTTGATTTGAATCGGCCAAAACACTTATTAAAGCAGATTCTCCAACTTGAACTGAATCAACAGAAAAACAACCATTTTGGTCAGTATAACTAGCTGAATAGACTCCAGAGCTCAAATTATATATTATAGTGTCAATAATTCCATTACTCCATGTATAATTATTTGTGGGACTATTTGATGAGTTAATAAATATTGTGTAGTCCTCTGTCTCTCCGAAATACGGTGGAGAGAAATTACTGCCTATATCACAAGGGCCTATTGCAGATAGATCTGAGTTATTCTCATATTGAGAAACAATTCTTAACCTAGTATTCCCGCTAATTGCAAATAACGGTACATTTAGTGTAATTGTATAAAGAGATGAGTTATTAAAGCTTAAGTCTGCGATATATTCACCATTATCATAAAAATCTCCGTCTCTGTTCCAATCAACATAAACTTTTCCTCCAAAACTAATATAACCTTGAGATGATTGAAGATTAATATTAATAGTATAGCTAGAGCCAGAAGTAACATCAGCCATTAAATTTGTAAAATTTGAATACGAAGCATTAGTGAAAGCTGTATTGTTGTTAATGCTAAAATTATCACCGTTTAGACTCACGTTAGAAACATTATAAAATGAACTGTCAAATGGTCTACTAATGCAGTATTGGTTTTGGTTTTGAACTTGAGATATATAGGCAAAACTAGAATCACAAATTGAGTCAACAACTTGAATATTCAAATCATTAATCTGGTAAATATTTATGATTATACTATCTGTAGTTTGACAATTATTTATATCTGATGCAGTGACAGAAATTGTCAAGGTATCATCTATATTTATATTTTGACTTGTAATCATACCAGAAATTGGATTTATCTGTCCATAATTCCAGTCAAACAAATTAGCTGTAGCTGAGCTTGCACTGACTAGTATGGTATCTCCTGGACAAGCAGCATTAGTTGATGATGATAAAGCTAAACTTGGTGATTGATTTAGAACTATTTTGAAATATTCTCTTTTTTTAAAAGTTTTCCCCCCCTCGTCAACCAATCTCTCCATCCAAATAATAGAGGATGTATTTAAGTTAGCACTAGCAATTGTTAGTTCAGCGGTTGTAGTAGTATCACCTGTGCTCCAAACATATATATCTTCAACTTCCATTAAAAATCTTTGAGCACTGCTTTTACCAAGATCGTTCCATAAGCCAGCATTACTACTGTTTGCAGCGTACATTGATGCATAGTTTTCATCTCCAGAGTTGTTGGGCTCTCCCAAATTCCATCTGTTAACAGAGACAGGTTTTCCATTGGTCCACTCCCAACCACCAGAAGGTTCTGAAAAAGAAATACTGTTACAATTTTGATATGCTCCAATCCATCTATTGCGATTAGCAGATTGAACATTATTTAGTATAAAATCATTTTCTGCTGTTGTTTCTATGTGAGATAAATGAGCACCAATAGATTGACAAACATAGTCAGCGTTGATCCAATTAAGAGATCCAAAAACACTTCCTCTGGATCTATAATGATAAGTAGTATAGTTTATATCTGTGTAGGCAACTGGACTACTGAAGTCATTAATACCATCATTATCTATATCTCGTAACTGTGAAAAAGGTAGAGTTGATGAAGTACCAATTAATGTTATTGAATCAGCATTACTGCAAACTTCAATAGTTTTTCTGCTTACATTTTCGTAACCAAATCTTGTAAAAGGCACTTCGGATTGAAAAAAACTTGTTGGAGATGATATACACTCATTATTTTGTGAAGCATATGAGCCACCATCACTTCTTTCATAAAAAGTACTACCTAGCTGACCTAATTGACTTAGATCATCAAGCAAAGTCGAAAAAGAAAACGTATTAAACTCACAATTGTTAAAACATATACTTACCTCTAGACTATTTGAGGCCTGCTTTAAATAGGGAATATCTAAAAAGATATCATTCCATACACCTTGTATTGGAGCAAAATTACCAGAGTACACCGTTTGCCATGCAGAGGAAGCTTCTCTAAATTTAATTTCTAAATCGTACATTACTTGATATCGATAGTCATAAAAGGAGCCTCTATCTTCAATATCAAAACCTATAGAAAAGATTGTGTCAGCAAGAAAACTTACATTTTGATAGCTAATCTCTGAGTGAGCGTCCTCATAGTCTACTCGAAATGGAAAATAAATCGAGCTACCTCCATCAGCTATTTGAGAAGTTTGTGTATGATTTTGAGATATCGCTTTATCACAAAATATTACACAAATGCAAATAAATGTAAGTAATATGTATAACTTTTTGTACAATTTTGGGCTATTAATATTATACAAATATACGGGATTAACACCTGAAAGTTACTCTGTAGTCATTACTACTGGAATAAGTTCGTAGTCCTCATACTTGACAAGTTGACAATTAGTATTTACAAATCCGTGATTAAACCGATATCTTTCAAAATTAAATTGATTAAAATCTGTCAGAAAATGAAATATAATTTGATATGACAATGCAGAATATTTATCTACTGTCATATTATATTCCTTTTCATATTTTTTTTGAAAATCAAGAAAAAAACCAGAATTATTATTAAAATAAAATGGATCAAAAAAATGTACATTTAATTTCATTAAGTTATTGATATCCAAATTATCAAAGTCTTTCCAATTACTTAGTCCGTATATAGTAAAAGATGAATCAATACTGCCTAATGATCCAAGTACTTTGGAAACGAAGACTTTATCGAAAGAGGGAATAACGACCACCTGATTGGAATCAAAGGTTTGTCTGATGCTATCAACGTGAGTAAAAATCAATTTATTTTTATAATGAATAATATTGTTTTTTCTGAGCTGATTAGAAATATAGCTCGAGTAACTTTTGTCTTTTTCCTCAAAAACGATTATTATTTTTTCATCTTTATACTTCTTTAGTTGCTTTACAAGCAATTCTGATTGGTTTTTGAAAGGAGTATTAATTTGATAAACATTATTATGTCCCGAAATTTGCTCTGTATTTCTTGAAAAAGGAGAAACAATTTTAAGATTATTGTTATTTTTTAGTTTTTTAGCGACCAAATTAATGTTTGATGAATACAAGGGCCCAATAATTATATCCATAAGTGCTAAGTCGTTGGAATTAATTAATTGCTCAATAGCTGCACTATCATTTTCACTATCGTAAAGAAAAACATTAATTTTTTTTCCTAATGATGAGATTGAATCTAAGGCTAATTGAGCTCCTTGAAAAAAAGAAAGTGAAACTTTTGATCTTTCATAAATAAAGTTATTTGCATCCTCTACATTGTCAAAAGATTTAGATAGAGTATCATTTCTTGAAACGTAAAATGGTAAAATAATAGCTATGTTTATTTTTGAGGAGTCAAGTTTTAGTCTTTTGAATTGAAAATCTCTAATTACATCTCCACTATCTAGCGGAATGTATAAAAGCTGCTTATAGTACAAATCACTATTTATATCATTATGCTCAATAATATCTTTAATACTAACTCTGTATTTGTTAGAGATTTTGCTAAAACTATCATTATTTCCAACTATGTGCTTGATATAAAATTGATTATTAACCTGAACAGTATCATTTGCAAATACGTTAGCTGATAATATTAAAAATAAAATTATAATAAATCTTCTTGCTACTCCCATTCTATCGTTGCTGGTGGTTTAGAACTAATATCATAAACTACTCTATTAATACCCTTAACATTATTTATGATTTCATTAGATACTAATGATAAAAAATCATATGGAAGATGAACCCAATCTGCTGTCATTCCATCTGTTGAACTAACAGCTCTCAAGGCAACTGTTTTCTCATAGGTTCTCTCATCACCCATTACACCAACAGAATTAACTGGTAGTAGCATTGCACCAGCTTGCCATACCTTGTTATACAAATTATGTTTTTTTAGACTTTCAATAAATATATAATCTACTTCTTGAAGCATTTTAACCTTTTCTTCAGTAATATCACCTAAAATTCTAATTGCAAGGCCAGGACCTGGAAATGGATGTCTCATTAACATTTTATTACTAATTTTCAAAGCCTTACCTATCTTTCTAACTTCGTCTTTAAATAAAGTATTCATCGGTTCCAAAAGCTTCAGCTTCATGTATTCAGGAAGTCCACCTACGTTGTGATGAGATTTGATAGTTGAGGATGGTCCTCCTGTGGCAGAAATAGACTCAATCACATCAGGATAAATTGTTCCTTGCGCCAACCATTTTACACCTTTTATTTTTGATGCCTCATAATCAAAAACTTCAATAAATTTATTTCCAATTATTTTTCTTTTCTTTTCAGGATCTGTAATTCCCTTTAATGCGCTGTAGAATTCATCTTTTGCATCAACTCCTTTAACATTGAGACCCATTTCTTTGTAACTATCTAATACTTGTTGAAACTCATATTTTCTTAATAATCCATTATCAACAAAAACACAATTTAACTGGCTTCCAATTGCCTTGTTTATTAGAAATGCAGTAACTGTAGAATCAACTCCTCCTGAAATACCCAACACAACTTTATCTTTTTGGATCTTATCTCTTATGTCTTTAATCTTTGACTGAACAAAAGATTCTGAAGTCCAATTTTGTTTAAAGCCACAAATATCAACTAAAAAGTTTTTTATTAAAGTTGACCCTTGAGTACTATGATAAACCTCAGGATGAAATTGCAATCCAAAAGCAGTTTTTTTTCTTAACTCATATCCAGCTACTCTGACATCTTTAGTTGAGGCTATGACATCTGAATTTTTAGGCAGATTTACGATTGTATCAGCATGACTCATCCATACTTGAGAGTTTAAATCAATTCCTTTCATAAGTTGTGAAATTTTGGACACATAGCATAAATTTGCCCTTCCATATTCTCTAAGCTTTGACTTTGTGACTTTTCCTCCGTATTCTTTAGCTATAAACTGTGCTCCATAGCACAATCCTAGCACTGGAATTTTGCCAATAATTTCTTTTAAATCAATTCTTGGAGAATCTATTTCATTTACTGAAAATGGACTACCTGAAAGTATTATGGCTTTGGCTGAGGAAAGATTTAAATCCTTATTGTAAGGGAAAATTTCACAGTAAACATTTAATTCTCTAATTCTTCTTGCAATTAGTTGAGTGTATTGAGATCCAAAATCTAATATTATTACCTTTTCAATCATCTGTCTCTAAAAATAGAAAATTATTATCTAGTGGATTTAAATTATCCTTTAGCATTTTCATAAAGTTTTCACCATAAATTGCATAATACTGAATAAGACTATCATTTCTTTCTTGCAAACTATTTTTTGGGGTAAATCTATTTCTTAAAAACTCTACCCTACTTATTAATATTTCGTTTCTTTTCTTCAAACCTCTGACTATTTTCTTACTTATCTTTTTAATTGATTTATTTACTTTTTGATACTCTGAATTGATACTTTCTTCAAGATGCAAATCTTTAAATCTTAACTTTATTGCATCAAAAATTTCTTCAATTTCTTGATTTTCATTATTTAACTCATCAAAATTATTTTCAGCAATAATAATTTTCTTTTCAATATCATTAAGATTTTTTAAAAATTTATCTGCACTTAAATTAAGTTTAGATAAGTTGACTTTTATTTTCTTATCTATAACAAAAAGAGAATTTCTCAAAATTAACATGGGAAATGTTAAGTTAATTTCAGAAAAAACACCTTTTAACTGCATCCAATAAGCAATTTCAGCAGGGCCTCCAATATATCCAATATTTGGAAGAATCAACTCTTGATAAATAGGTCTAAATAATACATTGGGACTGATCTCTTGAGAAATATCTTTGATATCAGAAAAGTTTTCTTTTGTGACCTTAACTCTTTCTCTATCCCTTATAGAAAAGAAATTATCATCTGACACATTTACTTGATTGTGATATTTACTTGCTAATTTTTTTGAGGTTTTTTTGAGAATCTCAGTATATTTCTTTGTTTTAATATCATTCTCAGCTATTTTAACTAATCTTCGCTTTAGTTCTGATGCATTTGCATCAATACAAACAAGACCATATTTACCAAATAATTTGTTAAGCATTGATAATGTAGCACTACTCAAATCTTTATTTTCTATATAGGAATTGAAAAAAATTTCTTCAAAACCCTCACTTAATACTTGTTTACCAAAGGAATTTTTTACTGACTGAATATATTCTGAAAAATTTTTTGTGTAGGCTTTACCTGAGGGACCAACATATTCTGTTTCCCACTTTAGATTTTTTCCATTAACATTTATTGAACTAATTTCATCAATATCATGATCCTCACTTGCCAACCAAAATATTGGAACAAAATTGTATTTTGGATATTTTTCTTTTAAATTTTGACATAAGTTAATACAACCAATTACTTTGTAAGTAAAGTACAATGGTCCAGTGAATAAACAAAGTTGATGACCAGTTGTTATTGTGAATGTGTTTTTAGAAGACAAAGAATTTATATTATTTAATGTCTCTTTGGAAATTTTAAATTTTTTATTCTGTTTTTTTAATCTACTTACAAGAGTATCTCTATTAATTTTTTCTAATGATTTTTGATTGATTATTGTCTCAAAATTTTTAAGATTAGGAAACTCATTAATAAAATTTAAAATATTTTCCTCACTGTTAATAAAGTCAACAATCAAATTATTGAAAAATTCTGTTTCTGTATAGGGTATTTTACTATTCATGAATTATAGTATGAACCCTCCAGCAATTACATCATCTCCAGAGTACAGAACTGCCGATTGGCCTGGAGCAATGCCTTTAACGTATTTATGAAAGACTATTTTTAAATTTTTATCTACATTAAAAATAGTAGCTATCTCACCAACATGCTTGTATCTTATTTTAACTAAATACTTTGTTCCGTCTTTGATAGCACTAAGTTTTCCAAAATTAACATCTCTGATATGCATTATTTGCTTGTTTAAATCTTGTTTTGAACCAATGGTAACAGTATTGTTTGAAGGGTCTATACCAATCACGTAAGATGGCTTTTTTCCAAAAGATTTTCCTAACTTTCTTTGACCGATTGTAAAAAATGGATATCCATCGTGTTTACCAATAACTTCTCCACTGATATTCAGAAAATTTCCATTTTGAACTTTCTCCTCAAGGCCTTTTACTCTTCTTTTTAAAAAGCTTCTGTAATCATTGTCTGGTATAAAACATATTTCATAACTCTCACTCTTTTTTGCAAGCGATTCATAGCCCAAATCTATAGCTAATCTTTTAATTTCATCTTTGTGATATTTTCCCATTGGGAAAATAGTTCGAGATAAACAATCTTGTGAGACTCCCCACAAAACATATGACTGATCCTTTATTTCATCAACTCCTTTATAAATAACATACCTTCCATTTACCTCTCTAATTCTAGCATAGTGCCCGGTTGCAATATATTTACAATTGAGCATATCTGCTCTTTTGAGTAGTGCCTCCCACTTTATATGTGTATTGCATAAAACACATGGATTTGGTGTTCTTCCTGAAATGTATTCATCAACAAAATTATCAATGATTGATTCTCCAAATTCCTCTCTTAAGTCTAAGATATTATGAGGAAAACCAAAATCAACCGCAACTTTTCTTGCATCATTTATTGAATCTAAGCTGCAGCATCCCGTTTCTTTCTTTCTGCCACCAGAAATTTGATAGTCCCAAGTTTTCATTGTAATACCAATGACTTCATAACCTTGATTATGTAAAAGAATTGCAGCCACAGTACTATCAATTCCTCCACTCATCGCAACTAAAACTCTGTCTTTTTTCATTCTATATAGTATGTTGTATCAACGTAACCATTGATATTAAAATATTTCCAAAGCCCCTCTTTTTCTCCATTTTTATAGCTTCCTTCAGAATATATTTTTCCATTTTGAAAGTATGATTTTTGGGCTCCATTTTTTATACCTAAGCTAAAATTCGCTTCAAACTTGACTAAACCATCTAAATAATATTGTTTCATTAGTCCATCTTGAATCCCCTCATTCCAAATTTTATGTTCATACAATTTACCATTGTCATAGTAAGTCTTTGTTGAACCATTTAATTTTCCATTTTTATAATCCTCAGATAAAATAACAATTGAATCAGAATTAAAGTATACCCATGTGCTATCTTTTACTTCATTAACATATAAACCTATGCTTGTAATCTTACCATCTTTGTTATAAAAACGTGTCGCAGCTGCTTTACCTTGGTGAAAAAATTCTTTTTCACTTTTTAATTCAGATGTTTGATAGTAAAACTTGAAGATTCCTAGAGGATAATTATCTTGAAACTGACCTTCATACTTAATATTTCCATTTTTAAAATACTTTTTCCATTTACCTTGTTTATTACCATTTTTATCAGAAATATTTATTTCCTGAGAAAGAATAGGATTAGTAATTAAAAATGCCAATAAAGCAATTAAAAAATTCATATTGCAAATATATCAAGATTAAATCTTCTTCATTACAAGTCCTTGTGTAGTTTTTTGATATCACCGACAAGCTTATTCCAGGAAAACCTTTTCTTTTCTTCCTTAACCCCAGAAACAAATTCATCATACCTATTGTTCTTAAAAAAATTATTTAGAGATTGATACACTGAATCAACATCAGGATTGCATACATATCCTGATACACCATGCTTAACTATTTCAGCTAATCCGCCAACATCTGTAACTAACATCGGCTTCTCAAAATGGTAAGCGATTTGTGTAACCCCACTTTGAGTTGCACTTTTATATGGTTGCGCAACAATATCACATGAACAAAAGTAATTGACGACCATATCATCCGGAATAAACTCATTTTTAAGTATAATACTATCACCCATATCTAGTGATTGAATTAAATCTAAATAATGGCTTTGATTTTCATAAAACTCGCCAGCTATTATTAGTCTAATTTTCTCATTTTTTAGTTTTGAGAAGGCTTTTATCAGCAAATCTAATCCCTTGTACTTTCTAATTATTCCAAAAAACAAAATATGCTTATACTCACCATTTAGTTTGAGATTAGTTATCGATTGTTGTTTTGTAATTGATTTACCAAAATTATCATAAATGGGATGATAACTATTAATTTTATTAACCTTTAAATCAAGTGTTTCAAGATCATTAAAAACTTGCCTAGACATACATACAAAACCGTCAACACTTTTCATAAAAAACTTAGACAATAACTTATCTCCAACTCTTTTCTCATGAGGAATAATATTATCGACAACAACAATTACTTTAGTGTGATTATTTTTTCTAACAATTCTAGAGACTGTACCAAGACAAGGAGCCATAAATGGAATCCAATACTTTAAAATTAAAATGTCAGGCCTTTCATCTCTAATCTTATTACCGACTTTCACCCAATTAAAGGGATTTATTGAATTTAGTTCTCTAGTAATTTTAACATTTCCGCCATATTCTAAATTTGTGAATTGAGATTTACCAGGAAATAAAAAATTTGGATATTGTAAAGTAAACGTCTTTATTCTTATTTGATCACCTTGTGAACTAAATTCCTTTGCTAATCTCTCGTTGAAAACAGCTATACCTCCTCTGTATGGATAAGCGGTACTTAAAATTTGAATATCCATTCTCTAAATTTCAGAATCTACTTGGTAATCATTTCTGTCAGGTGAATTTCTGGAAACAAGCTCAGCTATAAAACCAGAGAGAAATAATTGGACTCCTATCACCATTGTTGTTAATGCAATAAAAAATGCTGATTGATCTGCAATATTTTTTGCAGGTAATGAATTATATATATAGTATAGCTTCGTTCCACCGATATATAGAAATAAAGTTAATCCAAGTATAAACATTAATGTACCAAGAGTACCAAAAACATGCATTGGTTTCTTTCCAAATCTTGAAATAAATGTTACTGTTAATAAATCTAAAAAACCGTTTATAAATCTTTCAAAACCAAATTTCGTAACACCATATTTTCTAGATTGATGCTCGACTACTTTTTCACCTATATTTTTAAATCCAGCCCATTTAGCTAAAATTGGAATATACCTGTGCATCTCTCCGTAAACCTCTATGGACTTAACTACATTTTTGTTATATGCTTTTAGACCGCAATTGAAATCATTTAAGTTAATTCCTGATGCTTTTCTTGCTGCCCAGTTGAATAATTTTGTGGGAATAGTTTTGGTAATCGGATCATATCTTTTTTTCTTCCATCCAGAAACCAAATCGTAATTATCATTAGTAATTAAATTATATAACTCAGGTATTTCATCAGGGCTATCTTGCAAATCTGCATCCATGGTTATAACTACATCTCCAGATGCTTTTAAGAAACCTACATTTAATGCAGCAGATTTTCCATAATTTCTTCTAAATCTAATTCCATATACATTGGGATTATCGTTTTTAATATTTTTTATGACAGACCATGATGAATCTTTACTACCGTCATCAATGAATATAATCTCATATGACAAGTTATTTTTTTTTAAAACTTTATCTATCCATTTAGCTAACTCACTTATTGATTCTTTCTCGTTAAAAAGAGGTATTACAACACTTATTTTAGTCACTTAAATCATTTTTTGACTCTCTCTTTATGAAGAAAGAAATTACTAACGAATATATGAAACCCATAAATGTTATTCCCAACATTCCCATTATAAAAAACCAGTGAGGCTTGGTCATTTTTGAAGTTATTTCTAGTGCTTTATCTAAGTCCTCATCTGAGATATCTGGACTAGACATAAGAATTTGCTGTTCAGTTTGTGAAATTAAATTATTTATAAATTCCGTATCAATAAAATTGATATAAAAAACTGTATAAAAAGCAAGTACAACTGAGGCAAAAAAAGATAACGAAGTACCAAGTTTTAAGGACTCTGAATATGAAATCAGGCCAGAGTTTTGAGTATCTCTGTATTGAACAATAAAATAGTATATACCAAAAACAATTACTAAGTTGTTAAGAATTGAAGGGATACTTGACTGATTCTCATCAATACCTAAAGATCTAGTGATGATGGCACATGCAACTAGAACAAGACCTATTAAACTACCGTTATTAATTGAAAATTTTTTCATTTTTATCTAGCAAATATAAAAAAAATGAAATGGATAATGATTTGCACCATTAGATAAAAGGATTAAATTTGCATAGGGTAAGTCTTATACGACCAGCTCCTACTTAATCCCCCAGGACTGGAAAGTAGCAAGGGTCGGTAGTTGTAGCGGTGCGATGTAAGTAGCTTACCCCTTTTTTAACTTATCCTGCCCCAGTTCATTTCTTGTGATTTATAGCGCTGAAGTCTATTCTTAATTAAAATGTTTTTGGGTTTTGACAAATCAGAATCTTCTTTTAATAAACTTTTAACTTCCTCTCTTGCCCGAACTAAAATTTTATTGTCTTTAATCAAATCAGCAATTTTAAAATTAATTATACCACTTTGCTGAGTGCCCATCAAATCTCCAGGACCTCTGATTTCTAAATCAACTTCTGATATTTTAAATCCATCAGTATGTTTAACCATGGTTGATAATCGTTTTTTTGCCTCACTACTTAATTTATCACCACTCACCAGAACACAATATGATTGATCAGAGCCCCTTCCGACTCTTCCTCTAAGTTGGTGTAATTGAGAGAGTCCAAACCGTTCAGAACTTTCAATTATCATCACAGAGGCATTAGGTACGTTCACTCCAACTTCAATTACTGTAGTTGCAACTAAAATATTTGCAATACCATCAACAAATCTTTTCATTTCATACTCTTTCTCCTCATTTGTCATTTTACCATGTACAATACTAATCTGAAAGTCAGGTAGAGGAAACTCTCTTATTAAATTTTCATATCCATCCATTAAATTTTTATGATCTAACTTTTTACTTTCTTCAATAAGAGGAAATACAACATATATTTGACGACCTAAAGATATCTCTCTTTTCATCAATGAAATTATTTGAAGCCTAGATCTATCAGATTTCCAAATTGTATTAATAACCTTTCTTCCTGGTGGTAATTCATCAATGATTGAGATATCGAGATCTCCGTATATCGTCATAGATAAGGTTCTTGGAATAGGTGTTGCAGTCATAACTAAAATATGTGGAGGATAAAGATTATTTTTCTTCCATAATTTTCCTCTTTGTGCTACTCCAAACCTATGTTGTTCATCTATTATTACTATACCTAACGATTTAAATTGAACAGAGTCTTCAATTAATGCATGAGTACCAACTAAAATATCAATATCTCCTGAGAGTAGTTTTTCGTGTATTACTTTTCTTTGGCTTTTTTTTGTACTACCAGTTAATATTTGAACATTAACACCAATACTTTTTAACTCTTTAGAGATTGTTTCATAATGTTGTTGCGCTAAAATTTCTGTAGGTGCCATTAGACAAGATTGGAAACCGTTGTCTAAAGAAATTAACATACTCAATATTGCGACCAAGGTTTTTCCACTTCCGACATCTCCTTGTAACAATCTATTCATATGTGCTGATCCAGCTAAATCTTTTCTTATTTCTTTAAGTACTCTTTTCTGTGCATTTGTTAAATCAAACTTAAGAACATTATTGTAATAGTTATTGAAATTAATTCCTACAATTTTAAAATCATGTCCTTTAAGTTTCTTTTTATTTAATAATTTGTTTTTAAGTAAGTATAGCTGCAAGTAAAAAAATTCATCAAATTTTAACCTCTTCGAAGAAATTTGCATTTGATAAATACTACTGGGCTGATGAATATTTATGAAAGATTCATGAAGAGATGGCAAATTGAGTTTTCTTAGTATTTCATTTGACAAAGTCTCATCAATTTTTTTTGACAAGTTTGATATTAAATTAATTATAATCTTACTTATTCCTCTACTGTTTAGACCAACTCTTGATAGTTTATCAGTAGTTGAATAAACTGGGAAAAAATTTGCCTTTATTTTTGAGTACTCCTTTGATTCAGTGATTTCTGGATGTATAATACTATAAGATCCATTGAAAAAGTTGGGTTTACCAAAGACAACATAATTTTTCTCTAAATTAATTGAGCTTTGAATCCACTTTATTTGTTTAAACCATACTAAATCAATTTGAGAACTGCCATCACTAAATTTTGCGACTAATCTCTTTGATTTACCTACTCCAAGTTTATTTAAACTTAGAATACTACCCTCTATTTGAATGCTTGGCATATCTCCCTTAATTTCACTTATTTTAAAAAATTTTGATTTATCAACGTACCTGAAAGGATAATGCTCAATTAAATCTTTAAAAGTGAAAATATTTAGTTCTGATTTTAATAAATCAGCTCTTTTTGGCCCCACTCCTTTTAAATATACAATCGGTGTTTCAAGTAAATGATCCAAATTAATACTTTCTTAGTGGTGGACTATCAAAAACTAATGGAAGTAAAGCTGATGCTTTTTCAAAAACTAAAATTTTATCGTCATTAACATGCAAGATTATTTCTATATCAGACCGTTGTTTTCTCTCATATTCAGCGATGACTTGTCGACAAGAACCACAAGGACTAATCATATCATTGATTTTAAAAAAATCAGATCTAGCTGATACTGCAATTTTTAAAATTTTACTATTAGGATATTTTGAAGATGCGTAAAATAACGCAACTCTTTCAGCGCACATACCTGACGGATAGGCTACATTTTCTTGGTTATTAGCACACAAAACTTTTCCAGAACTAAGTAAAACTGAACAACCAACTTTGAATCCTGAGTAAGGAGAATAAGAATTTTCTAAGATTTTTTGTGAACTTATTATAAGATTGACATCAGATTCGTCAAAGTCATTAATTACTAACTCTTTGTAATTAACAATTATTTTTTTTGATTTATCCAAAATAGATTATAACTGCTCTAATTTATTTAAAAAATCTTTTGAAAGGGTTTTGATTTTTTCTTTTTTTTCAGGCTTGAACTTTTCGTACATATTAACCATAAATCTCATTCTCATATTTTTTCTGAGATGGTCAGCATAATTACTGATAAAATTCCAATAAAGAGCATCCCATATTTCTGTCCAGGCCCCTTTTTTAAAGTTACTCATCTTTAAAATATAATTACTGCTGCTTATATATGGTTTAGTTGACATTAAACCACCGTCAGAAAATTGACTCATTCCATAAACATTTGGAACCATTACCCAATCATATGAATCAATAAAAAGTTCCATGAACCATTTATAAACATCATTTGGTCTAAATTCACAAAGTGACATAAAATTACCCAATATCATCAACCTTTCGATGTGCGATGCATAAGCACTTTTATTTATTTTTTTTATTGTTTCGTCAATGGGTTCAATTCCAGTTTCTGCTGAATAGAAACTTTTCGGAATTTTTCTTTTGAAATTGAAATAATTTGAATTTCTCTGTTTTGTTCCATAAAAAACATAGACTCCTCTTATAAATTCTCTCCAACCCATAATTTGCCTTATGAAACCTTCTAAGGAATTAATTGGAATTATTTCATGCATTTCCTTTACCTCGTCTATTATAATTTTCGGTGTTAATAGTCCAGAGTTCATTAGTGGAGACAAAATACTATGATTTAGTATACTATTATTTGAAACTATGGCATCTTGATATATTCCATATTCTTTAAATCTTTCTGAAATAAAATTTTTCAACCAAACTTTAGAATCATTAAAATTTACAGGATAAATAAAAACATCACTTATTTCTCCAAAATTATCTGAAAAATTAGCCTTAATATAATCTTCGGCATCGGTAACATATTTATTCTTTATTGAAAATTTTACAGATGGAGGTATCTTTTTTTCAGGATACTTTTTTCTATTCTCAGTATCAAATGTCCATTTTCCAAAAAGAGGTTTTTCAAAATTATCTATTAATATATTTCTTTTTTTTCTCTCTGAGATATAAAAAGATGTCTGCAATAGTTTCTTTTTATTTTTAAAAAAACCTTCTAATTCTTGTTCTTCATTTAAAAACATTGGGCTTTGAATACAATTGTATTTTATATTTAATTTTGAGAATTTTTTTTCTAGATCTTTTTCTAAATAATTATCAACTGTATCAATGTATTCAACTTCAACATTGTTATTGTTTGAATTAAATAAATTATCATATTCTTTGAAATCAATATAGTCTATTTTAAAACCTTGTTTTTTGAGAAAATCGGAGTAGTTTTTCATAGATGCTCTATGAAAAATTAATTTGGCCTTATGAAACTTGTACTGAGTAAAAAAAAGTGGATGCTCTATTACAAAGATTTCTTTTACATCATTTGAAAAAACAATTTCTTCAAAAAGTTGATGAGGAAAAACTAAGCCAACTTTAGACATATTACAAACAGCTAAAGTACCTCTCTCCTCTATCACAAATAATTGTAATCGCATTTTTACAATTATTTTTTCTAAGCCAATCAAATGAGGAATATAAATTAGCTCCGGCACTAACTCCAACAAACAAACCGAATTTTTTTGCTAGATGTTTAGAAGCAGACTCTGAGGTTGATGTTTTAATGGTATGAACTTCATCTACAAAATCGAGATCAACTAGAAATTTACTACCGTCTCCAATACCTTGAATGCCATGTAGTCCAGGCTCACCACCACTCATAACTGGTGATTCTGCGGGCTCTATGGCAATGATTTTAATATCAGGCCATTTTTCCTTTAAGAATTTGCCTGTACCCATTAATGTTCCTCCTGTTCCTGTTCCCAAAATAAAAGCATCTGGAACAAATTTATCAGAAATGGATTCAAAAATTTCAGGACCAGTGGTTTCGTAATGCGCTCTAATATTTAACTTATTATGGAACTGATCACAATTAAACCAACCTTTTTCAGAACATAAATTATCTCTAAGTTCAATAGCTCCATCAAAATCTCCAGCATCTGTTTCAATTAATTCTGCACCATAATATTTAAATATTTTTTTTCTTTCCTCGGACATGTTAGAAGGCATTATAATGACCATTTTGTAACCTCTCTCAGCCGCTAGCATTGAAAAAGAAATTCCAGTATTTCCTGATGTTGCCTCACAAAGAGTATCTCCTTTCTTGATAATATTTTTTTCTTCTGCGTCATTTAATATGAAGCTTGCCATTCTATCTTTAACACTACCTCCAGGGTTCATAAGTTCTGCTTTACCCCAAACAGTATATTTACCAATTGATATGGGTATTAAAGGTGTTTTACCAACATAGTTTGATAATTTTATCATATCATATTTTTTTTATTCATTCTACATTTTTTACTGCAATATTTTACATTTAACCAATCTCTTTCCCACTTCTTTCGCCAAGTAAAAGGTCTTTGACATATAATGCAAATCTTAGATTCTTTATTTTTCATTTTTTATAAACTGTTCATAATTCATGTGTGGAACACTTTTTATTTTTCGTGTAGAGTAATATGTATTTAAGCTTCCAACAGACACAGATTTGCACTTATTATAATTGATTTCAAAACTATCGTCTAAATAAGTATCATCGATTATTATTTTTTTTATTTCAGAAATAATGATTCTACAATTATTACTTTTAACAATTATTTCTTCTTTAAACTTCATTAACATTTTTAAAGGACTCTGCTTTACAAAAGGGACTCCACTCAAATTTTCCATTTCAATGTTGCAATTCTCAAATTCTGATATTTCTTTTGGAAACTTTAAAGATGTTAAGTGAGCGTTATCAATCATGTCCTCGTATATGTGATTTATAGAAAAGAATTTATTTTGAATAATATTTTCATAAGTATGTCTTTTAGTGTTATTTACTGGTCTAAAGTTTAGTGCTAAAAGTGGTGGATTACTACCCATGTGAACTAATGAACTAAATATTGCAAGATTATTAATTTGATTCTGTCCAGAGGTTCCAACTAAAACAACAGGCTTAACACCAACTACTGAGTTAATTAGATTTAACCTTTTAATTTTTTCTATACTTCTTATATTATCGAACTCAACTTTCACTAAATAATTTTTTAATATTTTTTTGGTTGGAGTTCCAAAACTTAAAAAATGATGGATACAAACTGTCTTGAGAAAAATATGATTCTCTTTTGTCCTCAGTTCCAGTATATTCCAGATTAGTTGGATGCTCTTTGTAAAATATTTTATTTGGTTTATGCTTAAATATCATCTCTTCAAATGTACCAACAAAGATTTTTATTCCATTAATATTTTTTGAAAGATTTATAAAAAATTTTAAAGATTCATTAGATATAGGATATTTTGAAAAAAAATTAGTGTCAATTAACAATATGCGATTATAATCTTTTTCTTGTCTCCAATTTACATCTAGATTATAAAAATTATAAATTACTGTATCTAAATTTTGATTTAAAGAAAATGAATCAGAATTTATGTGGTCTAAGTTTGTTTTTAAATCAATTTTAGATTTTTCTTTTAATTGATTTGGCTCATCAACTTGAGTTATATAATCATAGCCAATGTCTAAAAAAGTGTTTCTTTGAGATGTACCACAATATTTATTTATATTCTCTTGATTTGCAAAGTATTTTTTAGATCTGGAGGTGCCACTAATCCACTGCCAGTTCTGAGAATTACTTCCCCAGTCAGCATCAAACAAATGGTAATACATCCATTTTGATGCATCTAACCAGTGACATCCAGAAATATTACATACTATTGATGAAACATACATTCTCATGTGATTATGCATATATCCAAATTCGTAAAGATTCTTAATTGCTTGGTCAACAGCATATATGCCAGTTGAATGATTGACAATTGCTAAAGGTATTTCATTATAATTTTTGGAAACTTGATTTTTGTCAAGGTTTATATCCTCTTTTTTTAAAAACCAATTGGTTTGAAAGTATTCTCTCCAGGCTAGCTCTTGAAGAAATTTATAAATTTGGTTATATCTTAATCCCTTATGTGAAAAAAAGTCAATTAAAAAAGAAACTGTTATTAGCCCTCTAGAAATATAAGGTGATAACATTGAAACATGTCCATTATGAAAATTTCTTGTTTTTGCATAATCATGGATTTCAAATTTTTCAATTTTTTCTAAGACCGAATTATAATTAGTTTCAAACATCAGCAATTCTAAATTTGTATTTTCCTTTAAACAAATTAATTATCCTAATTTCATCTCTTGAGGGAAAGTCAACAGAGTAGCTTTTGATATTACTAACTCCAAACTCTTTCACTTGAGAATCATTTATTACGGCATATGATTTGTTTTTAAATGAATCATTGAAAGAAATAACGTAGTTTCTCTTACACGTGTAGAAATACTTTTTTAAGCAACTATTAAATCTATCATTATAAGTCATGATATTCTCTAAATTAACGCATGAACCTTTGCATTTTTTAAGATGGTAATTAAAACAATAGCTATTTGATTTTTCAATACCATTAACAACATCACATAGGTTAAATTCTGCTCCAATTCTTTGCAAAAATTTTTTTGCTTTATGTTTAGATGTAAATGAAATTGAATTTGAGTTATCATTCTTTTGTAAAATATTGAATTGACTATATGAATTTTTGGAGCAACTGTAAGATAAATAAATTGAATTCTTTAATTTCCTCAAACGTCTGTTATATATGGGTCTAAACTTCTTTACTAGTTGAGATTCAAACATCAAACTCTCAAATTCAGTATGCATTTTAATATATCCAATTTTTTGAATTTGTAATCTCATGTATATTCTCCCAGAAGATATATGTTGTTTAAGTCTCTTCTTAACATTAACACTTTTTCCAATGTATAAAAGTTCATCGCTCTTGTTATATAAAAAATAAACACCAAGGATGTTATCTGGCATAGAATTTATCTTATTGATTGAAAAAAATACTTCTTTTTGCATAGTTTTTTTTGAAGAAAACTATACAAATATATATAGATTATTTGTTATAAAAAAGGTTCATTACTACAGCATGTGGTAATGTAATAACAGATATAATAATCATTGATAAATAAGGTATAGAAATATCAATTAATTGGATGTAGGAACAATAAAAAATTATAAACGTAAAAAACAAACTTACAAGAGTGTATGGTAATAATAAAAAAATGAAGTTCCTATAGTTAAAATTCGAATTATCTTCTTTTAAAAACTTAAATTCCTGGAACATCACAGGTATTGAATGAAGCAAAACAAAATAAAGAGTAAAGGAAATAACAAATGGAAAAATAAATGAAATAATATTAATTAGAAACAAAGTAAATATTTCATTAAACAATCCACTCACAGAAAATTTATTAAAGTACACCAAAGATAATTTGAATATAATAATTACAAAAAGTGATATATAGTATGCATATGAAATTATATTTTCATCAAATATTTTATCTAAAATTATTGTATCCTGGTTAAATTGACTTAGTGTCTTAAGCTCTGGAATATTAAAATAAATTAAAGTGGATATTACGAATATTCCATAGAAGAAATAGAAAATATTTTTTAATAAAGATATATCAAAGGATACAAAATGAAATTGAGATTCCCCAAAATGATAAGCTGAAAGAAGCAGAAAGAAAATAAACGAAATAACAGGAAAATAAAGCCAAAGTAAAACATACAAAAAAATCAATCCAAAATAGAAAGAATAGAAAAACAATTTACTTGATTTCATCTTGTTTACATATAATACATGATCTATGGATCCATGTGGAATACCAAATAAAGATACTAGAGCAATACAAAAAACTAATTGATTATCAATTGAAAGATGACCAAAGGATTGGTAAATTAGTGATAAAAAATATACCACTACTATTAAAACAAAAGTAAACTTGTTCATTTTTTAAAAAAAAAGCAGGTTATTTCTAACCTGCTTTTATATACTGATATTATGGACAATTATTCAGATTTTGAAGTTACTGCAATATTGTATACTACAAGTCCAAATCCTACTTTATTAATTACATCAGCAATGTTGTACCATAAGTCAACATCCGAAGGATTCATAACTCCACTTAACCATCCACCTGGCATACACATGTATCCTATCGGATAGATCGCCCATCCAACTAATACAAACCAAGCTAATGTTCTAACACCTCTCTTAACAACTTCGTCGTTACTCTTCTCAGCAAGCTGAGCAACTTCTCCATACCATGCAGTATAAAGAACGTATAAGTAACCTAAAGTTGAAATAACACCCCATGTAACAGAGTGAGAAGTACTTCCACCTTCTGGATTGAATGACTCACCAATGTAACCCGCAATTAGCATCCATGTTGATGCAATAATTAGCTTCCACATTAAGCTTTTTGTGGCTCCAGCCATTCTAGTTAATAAATAAAATTCAACACACATTAGAGGTACTGTTAAAATCCAGTCAACATATCTATAGAATGTTGGGTTTTCACCAAATGCTAGATAGTAATCTCTCATGTAGTAATAATGAACAGCAGCAATACCTGTAATAAGAGCTGATACAAGAAGAGACATTCTCCACTTTTTATCAACTGATCTCATTTCTGCAAAGAAAAATACAGTAGCTGCAAACATGGCCATAAAGCCAATAAAGAACGTAAATGCAACATAATCTGTTGGACTTAGTCTTACTGCGTCTAGTAATAACATATTATAATATTTTTGATTAAACTTGGCTAATATAATACTTTTGTATAACATATAATACTTTTGTATAACATATTGTATAATTAATTATACTTTTTGCATAAAAAGTTTATACAAAACCTATACGTCTAGTTAATTTAAGAAGATTTTTTTGCAACTAACCAATAGTAATTCAACTCCTTAAGATCTAAATCATCTATTTTTTTTGCATCATTATGGATAATATTTTCCATTTTTTTAAATCTATTAATGAATTTTTGATTTGTTTTGTTTAAAGCATCATCTGGATTTATTTTTAAAAATCTTGAGTAACTTACCAAAGAAAACAATAAATCTCCAAATTCGTCTTCAATATTATTAGTATCGTTATTAATTTCAACTTCAAGCTCATTTATTTCCTCTTTAATTTTTGATATTAAATCCTTTTTAAGTTTCCATTCAAATCCTATTCCACTAACTTTTTCTTGAATTCTATAACTCTTGATTAATGTTGGAAGTGATTTGGGTACACCCGAGAGAATTGACTTTCCACCCTCTTTTAGCTTAATTTTTTCCCAGTTTGACTTCACATCATCTTCAGAAATTACACTTAAATCACCGTAGATATGAGGGTGCCTATCAACTAGTTTTTTACAAATATCTACAATAACATCATCAAAACTAAACTTATTATTTTCTGATGCGATTTTACAGTAAAAAACTATATGTAAAAGTAAATCACCTAATTCTTTTTTAATTTCATCATAATTTTGATTTTGTATGGATTCAGATAACTCATAAACTTCTTCAATGGTCAAGTGTCTTAAAGATTGAATTGTTTGTTTTTTGTCCCATGGACATTTTTCTCTCAATTCATCCATAATTTTGATGAGTTTTTCAATTTTGTGAACAGACATATTTTTTTGAACAAATCTATTATATTATTTGTACATTTGATAGATAACACATATGCTATGAAAAAAATATTTACTCTTACACTAATTTTTACAACCATTGCTTCCTATTCCCAAACATTTGTTAGTACAACGCCAGAAAATAAAAATGTTGTTTTAGAGGAGTTTACTGGAATTTCCTGTACTTATTGTCCTGACGGACATAGAATAGCAAATGATATTTACAATAATAATCCAACTGACGTAGTGTTAATAAATATACATACTGGAGGTTATGCGTCTCCGCAAGGTCCAGGAACTGATTTTAATACAATGTTTGGAAGTGCAATTGCTGCTCAATCAAACTTAAGCGGTTATCCAGCTGGTACTGTAAATAGACGTGTTTTTGCTGGACTTGGTCAAAACGGTGGTACTGCAATGAGTAGGGGTAATTGGCAGTCTGCTTCATCTCAAATACTTAACGAACCCTCATATGTTAATGTTGCTGCTCAGGCCAATCTTGATATAAGTACAAGGCAATTATCTGTAACTGTTGAAGCATTCTACACTGGTTCAAGCCCAGTAAATATAAACAAATTAAATGTAGCTCTGATTCAAAATAATGTTGAAGGACCTCAAACTGGAGCATCATACAACCCGACTGCGATACTTCCAAATGGTAATTATAACCATCAACATATGCTCAGACACATGCTTACTGGACAGTGGGGTGATGATATAACAAATACTAGCACTGGTTCATTCTTCACAAATACATACACATACACCATACCAAACGATTTGAATGGAGTAGCGTTTGACTTGTTTAACCTTGAAGTTGCAGTATTTTTAACTGAAACTCAACAAAATGTAGTAACAGGAAATATGGCTTATATGAATTTAGTTGTTCCACCGGGGATAAATCTTGTTGATCTAGTAGCAAGCTCTAATATGAGCATACCTTCCTCTTATTGTGACAATAATTTAACTCCTGAAATAACAGTTACAAATAATACTACTGTTCCAGTTGACACTTTTGCGGTGAGTTATACACTAAATAATAATGCACCAGTAACACAAAATGTTTATAGTTCTTTACAACCTGGAAGCACTACAACAATAAGCTTTAATTCTATAACTGTTCCTTCTGGAACAAATAATATCTCATACTTAGTTACTACTGTCGCTAACACATCTTTTATTGATAATGTTCCTAGCAATAATGTAGCCTCAAGTGGTTCATTTAACACCTTATCACCCTTGGCATTTGCTACAAATCATTCAGAAAGTTTTGAAGGTTTTTCATTAGCAACACCTGCTCCGAACAATGCAATTTTAGAAAATCCTCAAGACAACTGGGTAGGAATTATTGATGATACATATACCCAAGGTCAACCTGTTGGAGGATATGGTAATTCAGTTAATTCCTACAGATTTAGACTAAATTCTTTTTCAGCTGGTCAAAGTGCAAAATTAATTTGGGAAAAACTTGATTTTTCTGACGCAGGAAATTATCAAATAAAGTATGATTTAGCTCATGCACTTAAAAATTCATGGGATGGAGATGTTATTCAAATTATTGCTTCAACAGATTGTGGTCTCACTTGGAATACTGTCAGTCAGATGTCAGGTAGTTCAACTGCAACATATGGTACAGTTAGTGGTTCAGGAAACTTCAATCCTCTGACAATTGGAGGAACTACAAACTATTACCCATCAAACAACACGTCATCGTTACAGCACTGGAGAACTGATTCAGTTGATTTGAGTGCGTATAATGGTAACTCTGACGTTATGCTAGCTATAAATGTTATTTGTGGTGGTGGAAACAATTTATATTTAGATAACATAATTATTGAAGCGATTTCAAGCTCTACAAGTACCAACCTCATCAAAAAGTCTATCAATTTATACCCTAATCCAGCAAATAACTTTATTGTGATTGATGATTTTAACAATATTATAAATTATGAAATTTTTGATAGTATGGGAAAAAAAGTGGCTATAATTGAATCCAGAAAAACTGATATTAATTTCCTTGAAAGTGGAATTTATTTCGTCAAATCAAATGGATATATACTAAAAAGATTTTCAATTATTAAGTAAATGGAGTTATTTATTATTACTATTTTTTTTCTTCTAATTGCAGTAACTGGTATTTCAGTAAAGATTCTTATCAAAAAAAATGGGAAATTTAGCGGTACTTGTGCCAGTAATAATCCGATGTTGAACAAAGATGGTGAAGCATGTGGTTTGTGTGGTGCTTTACCCGATGAGCAATGTAACAATTCTTAATTAGTTGTTATTTTATTTATGCGCGATGTTCTAAATGTAGAAATATTATCCAATTCATCCTCATAAATAACAATAGCCTGAATTTGAGGATAAGTTTTCAAAAAATCTTTTATCTCCTCGATATCCATACACATAAAAGATGTTGCAATAGCATCAGCTAGTGAACACTTTTTATGCAATACAGTAGAGCTAATAACTTTTGTTTTTGAAGGGAAACCCGTACTAGGGTCAATGATATGTGATATCAAATTATTATTATCTAAGTAATAATTTCTATAACTTCCTGATGTTGCCAATGACATGTCACTCAGTTCAAGTACTGTATTAAAGTTTGATGTAAGTGTTTCATCTGGATTTTCAACTCCGATTCTCCATTTCTTTTTTTTTGAATAATTTGTTCCTGAGGTTCTAACCTCACCTCCAACTTCTATCATATAATTCTTTATCTCCTCTTGATTAAAATATTCTGCTACTAAGTCACATGTGTAACCTTGCGCGATAGCATTAAAATCAAGAGATGTGGATGAATCTAAAATGATATAATCCTTATCAATTTTAATATTACTCATGTTAGAATTTGATATTAAGCTGACAATGCTGAAAGTATCGATAGATGCTGGTCTTTTTTTGCTATAAAATCCAAAATAATTAATTACTGGAAAAAGTGCACAAGAAAAATTTTCACTTGTCATCTTGTTTACTCTTATTGATTGCTTTGTAAGAGTATCAATAATTGGATCATGTGAAATTCTTTTTTTTTGATTAAGCTTTATCAGATTTGATTTTTGATTGTATAATGATACAGAAAAATCAATTACTTTAAATATGCTATCTATTGCATTAGAAAAATCTCTGTTTTCAGGACAGAAATATTTAATATTAAAAAATGTACCTTGAGTTTGACCAGAGTAACTTTTTTGGAACAAAGACTTTCTTTGAGTGCAAGAGATTATAATCAGTAATGTTAGTAAGAAAATATGTAGTTTCATAAATTCTAGCCTCCGAAGTCATCGAAACGAACATTTTCATCAGGAATACCCCAATCTTCAGCCATCTTCAAGACAGCTTGGTTCATTAGTGGAGGACCACAGAAGTATAGTTCGATATCTTCAGGAGCTTCATGATTTACTAGATATTGATCTATTACCGCCTGATGTACAAAACCTAAAAAGCCATCTCCATCATCATTAATTGTTTTTTTAACTTTCCAATTGTCTTCTTCCAATGGCTCTGATAAAACAACATGAAATTTAAAATTATGGTATGCTCTTTCCAGAGACAGAAAATGCTCTAAATAAAATAATTCTCTTTTTGAACGCCCTCCATACCAAAAAGTTACTTTTCTTCCTGTTTTTATAGTCTTAAAAAGTTCATACAAATGAGACCTCATAGGAGCCATTCCTGCTCCACCTCCTATGTATAACATTTCAGCATCAGACTCATTTATAAAAAACTCACCATAAGGACCTGAAATAGTAACTTTATCACCTGGCTTTTTACTAAAGATATAGGTTGATGCAACACCAGGATTTACATCAGAATAATCATTCTTGGAGGGATCCCAGGGAGGTGTTGCTACACGAACGTTTAGCATAATCCTTCTTCCCTCTGCAGGAAATGAAGCCATTGAATAAGCTCTTGTTACTTCATCATCATTGACCATTTTTAAAGGCCATAATTTAAATTTATCCCACTCTAACTGAAATTTATTAGCATCATCTGGATGTTCATCTGGATGAGCTGTTATATCAATATCTTCATAATTAACTTCACAATCAGGGATATCAATTTGAATATATCCTCCAGCTTTGTACGGCATATCCTCAGGAATTTCAACAATAAACTCTTTTATAAATGAAGCTACATTATAGTTAGACACTACTGTTGCTTCCCATTTTTTAACTCCAAAAACTTCCTCAGGTACAGAAATATCCATATTTTCCTTGACCTTAACTTGACACCCTAACCTCCAGTTGTCAGCTATTTCTTTTCGAGAAAAGTGAGGCTTTTCAGTAGGTAAGATACTCCCTCCCCCACTATTGACTTGACAAGTACATTGAATACATGTACCACCACCTCCACAAGCTGAGGGTAAGAAAAGTCCAACATCGCTAAGCGTGGTTAAAAGTGTGCCACCACCATCTACCTCAATTTCTTTTTCTCCATTTATTTTTATTTTTATCTTTCCAGCAGGTGCTAGCTTGGACTTAGTAAAAATTAAAATCCCAACTAAACTTAAAATAACTACTAAAAAAACAAGAATACTACTTAGAACTGTTAATCCACCCATAATTATAATTTAATACCCATAAAACTCATAAAAGCTATTCCCATCAAGCCAGTTATGATATACGTTATTCCTAATCCTCTAAGTGCTGGCGGGATGTTTGAATACCTAATCTTCTCCCTAATAGCTGCAATCGCAACTATCGCCAAGAACCATCCAACTCCTGAACCCAAACCATATACTGTAGCTTCTGTAATATTTGAGAAATCTTTCTCTTGCATAAACAATGAAGCTCCAAGAATTGCACAATTTACAGCAATAAGCGGCAAGAAGATTCCGAGCGATCCATAGAGAGCTGGAGAAAACTTTTCAATTATCATTTCAACAAGTTGAACCATAGAAGCAATGACAGCAATAAACATAATGAACGATAAAAAACTTAAATCAATATCTTTGAATGAATCACCAAGTAATAGAGAGAGTGCACCTTCTCTTAAAACATAGTTTTCTAAAAGATAATTAATTGGGACTGTAATACCCAATACAAAAATAACAGCAAATCCCATCCCAACAGATGTGCTAACAGTTTTTGACACACCTAAGTAAGAGCACATTCCAAGAAAATATGCAAAAACCATGTTGTCTATGAAAATAGACTTTATAAATATATTTACCAGCTCTTGCACTTTTATATTATTTAGGTTCTATTAATTTTTTATTTCTTATTCTTTGGACCCAAATTATTAATCCAACAGTAACTAATGCCATGGGAGGAAGTATCATCATCCCATTATTTTCATATCCAAAATTGTAAATTCCTAACTTTTCTAAGACTGGATATCCGTAAAGAGTACCTGATCCTAACAACTCTCTGAAAAAAGCAACTGCTATTAAAATCCAAGCATAGCCGAAAGAGTTACCAATTCCATCTAAAAATGATTTCCAGGGAGGATTTCCCAAAGCAAATGCTTCAAGTCTTCCCATTATTATACAGTTAGTGATTATTAAGCCAACAAAAACTGAAAGCTCTTTGCTTACGTCAAAAATATAGGCCTTTAAAACCTCATCAACTAAAATTACTAAAGTAGCAATAACAACTAAAAAAACAATAATTCTAATTCTGGAAGGAATAAACTTTCTCAATAATGATACAACAACGTTGGCAACTGATAAAACAAAAAGAACTGAAAATGACATTACAACTGCTGGCTTTAGCTGAACTGTTATTGCCAATGCAGAACAAATACCTAAAACCTGAACTGTTATAGGATTATTATCATCGAGAGGATCGGTAATTAATTTCTTATTTTTTTTTGAAAATAAAGCTTCTTTTTTTTGATTCATTTAATTTAGTTTGTTAATCGTATCATTTAAGTTGATGTCTTCCTCAATAAAATTCATAATGTCATTAACTTCATTTTCTTTCATCTTGTTTTCAAAATATGGAAGATATTTATCCAATCTTTCTTTTAACATTGCAGTTACCCCATCAGATGTTATGGTTCCTCCTGAAATACCATCAACTCCATGATAATCATTTTCTTTTGCACCACCTTTAACAACAGCAATTGAAACGAAATCTCCTTCAATGTCAAATATTCTCTTTCCATTAAATGGCTTTTCAAAAAAATCTCTATTTATTTCAGCCCCCAGTCCAGGAGTTTCTGCTTTATGATCAAAAACTGCTCCATATACAGTATTCATATCGTTATCTAATGAGATATATCCCCAAATTGGTCCCCAAAGTCCAGTTCCTCTTAACGGAATAATATATTTTTCTCTGCCGTTAATATTTGAAATATATAGGGGCATATTTTGGTCTTTTTTTGGTTTTTTTGTTTCCTTGTTAAGTTGAATTGATGAAATATCAATATCTGTTTTTTGCCCATCAGAATCTAAAACAAATGAGTCAGTAATATATTTATCATAATTTAAATCAGCCTCTTCTCTTGAAACATAAATTCCAACTGAACTCAGTATGTTTTGTTTGTTTTCAAGAGCGATATTTTTCTGCTGAAGAGGCTTTAATTTTATAGATGTAAAAGATAATAAAGCAGCAACAACCAAAACCATTGCAGTAGAAAAAAAGAAGACATAAGTGTTTTTATTTAAATCCATTATAAAGTTGCTCTCTTTAGTCTTTTATTTACATTAGCTTGTACTATATAATGATCAATAAGCGGAGCAAAAATATTCATTAATAATATTGCAAGCATCATTCCTTCTGGGTAAGCAGGATTAAAAGTTCTTATTAAAATTGCAAAAACACCAATTAAAAATCCATATATATATTTTCCTGTGTTAGTTTGACTCGCAGTTACAGGATCAGTGGCCATAAAAACTGCACCAAAAGCAAAACTTCCAATCATTAGATGAATATGTGCAGGTGTTGACATCAATTCATTGTAGCCCCACAAATTAAAAAGATATGCCATAAAATAACCTCCTATAAAAGTTGAAAGAATTATTCTCCAACTTCCTACTCCAGTAAAAAGTAAAATTAGTGCGCCAAGAATAATAGCTAACATTGATGTTTCTCCAACGGATCCAGGAATAGTTCCAAAAAACATATCACTCATACTCCACTGTCCTGAAAGACTTTGCCAATTCATGGAAGAAGCTAAATCTCCCAATATTGTTGCTCCGGAGTATCCATCGACTGAAGCATTCTGAACCCATACTTTATCTCCTGACATCCAAGATGGATATGCAAAAAACAAAAAAGCTCTCGCTGTTAAAGCAGGATTTAAAATATTCATTCCAGTACCACCGAAGACTTCCTTACCAATAACTACAGCAAAAATCACAGAAATCGCTAGCATCCACAAAGGCACATCGATTGGCATAGTTAAGGGGATTAACATTCCGGTGACTAGATAACCCTCATTCACTTGATGCCCTCTTAATACTGCAAAAGCAAATTCTACTGCTAAACCAACTGCATAGGAAACTATTATTAATGGTAAAAATTTCCAAAATCCAAAGTTGAATTGCTGTATAAAAGTCATACTTTCTCCGCTTGCGATTGAGTACTGATAACCAACATTCCACATTCCAAATAAAACACAAGGAATGAGTGCCACAATGACCATGAACATTGTGCGCTTTAAATCAATTGCATCTTTAATATGAGTTCCTTCATTTGTGGTATGATCAGGGACAAATAGAAAAGTTTCGAATGCATCATATGCTGGATATAATTTTTCAAGTTTACCTCCCTTTTCAAAATTCGGTTTTATTACATTTAATAAATTTCTAAAAACTTTCATTTAACTATTTTCTTTTAACATTAAATCTAAACCCTTTCTAATTATATTTTGAACATCCATTTTAGAAGTACAAACAAATTCACATAAAGCAAAATCTTCTGATGAAACCTCATATATACCTAATCCCTCCATCATTTCAATATCTTCCATCATAATGGATTTAATAAGTTGCATTGGAAAAATATTCATCGGAAGAACCTTTTCATATTGACCAGTTACTACAAATGCTCTCTCTTCACCATTGTTGTTGGTATTCAAGTTAAATCTTTTGTTTGGTAACAGCCAAGAAAAGAATGTTTTTGACATAGAAAATTTATGAAATCCAGGAAGTAGCCAACCTAAAAACTCTGATTTGTTCCCTTCTGGTATTACACATAATTGAGTGTCATAAAATCCAAGATATCCCTCTTCACTAATCTTTTTTCCAGTAAGCACATCACCTGAAATTATTCTTTTTTCTCCTTCGTGTACATTATTTTCTAAAAGCGAAAATATACATGCACCAGCAACCATTCTGTAATACCTAGGCTTTGAAACCATAGAACCTGAAAGAGATACAATTCTTGAAAAATCAGATTTACCTTCGTGAAATAATCTACCTATAGAAATCACATCTTGTGGACTTAGGTACCACACTACATCACCTTTGTTTATTGGATCTATGTGGTGTATTTGAATACCAACATTTCCACTGGGGTGTGGGCCAGAAATTTTATTTATCTGTACTCCTTTTGAATTTGTAAAGACTTTTGAAGGAATAGTATTTCCGTCAACATTAAGATGAGTTGTTCCAGTTGTCAGTTTGGTTATTTTATCAAGACCAAGTTGAAAGAGTTCGTCTAGACCATATAGTGCAAAGTCATTATCTGTTGCCAATGGAGATGATGAAAATGAAGAAATAAAAATAGCTTTAGGATTATCTTTGGGGTTAGCTATCGTATCATATGGTTTTTGTCTTAAAAAAGGCCAAAGTCCAGAATCCAATAATAATGCTATAATGTCGTCCCTACTTTCGGATTTGTTGACATTAAAATTCTTGTACTTAATTTCTGAGTCAGTGTCGATAACTATTTGTAAAATTTTTCTTTTTTCTCCTCTAACAATAGCTTTGACTGAACCACTAACAGGCGAACAAATTTTAACACTTTCATTATATTTGTCAAAAAAAATACAATCTCCGGCTAAAACACTTTCAGATTCTTTAACAGTTAACTTTGGAGTGATATTATGAAAGTCAGTTGGCTTAACAGCATATAATTTTGGGGGTTTGGTTGAAGCATAAACTTTATCAGCCTTTCCTTCCAACTTAATATTTAAGCCTTTTTTTAATATAATGTTTTTGGACATTACTTCTTCAAATTCAATGTTCAAATTTAGTAATATTGCAATGAATAATTTTTAATTTTTTTTAAATATTTTTTAATCAATCTTTATTTAGATTAATTCTAAATAACAATATGAAACTAGGCATAAAAATTATAATATTAACAACACTTATTTCTTGCTCTTTGATAAAAAAAGATGATATTTTATTAAGAACAATGAATAATGATGTTAATGAAACTAAAATTTTTGAAGACAAAACATATGATAAAAATATTAATACTGTTCGCATTCATAAATTCAATGATCAATTAAGTGATCCTATAATTTTTCTAAGATTAAAAGATAGTTTAAAATTAAGTTTTGATGATTTTAATGACAAATACAGAAAAATGTATTACAGAATAATTCATTGTGATAGTGAATGGAAAAGAACTGACCTAAATGAAACTGAGTATTTAAAAGGATTTAGTATTAACGAAATTTACGATTATGAAAATTCCTTCAATACTAAAATAAAATACAGAAACTATTTTTTAAAAATTCCTAACAAAGAAATAGAAATTACAAAATCTGGAAATTATATAATTCAAATAGAAGATGACAACAAAATTATTCTAGAAAAAAAATTCTATGTCGCTGAAAATAAAGTCAATTTAAGAGGAAATGTCAGCAAAGTTAAGTTGATAGAACACAGAAATACCAAGCAAAAAATAAATGTTGAGATTGATTTAATGAATCTAAAAGTTTCTGATCCTTTTTCAGAAATTAAGCTAGTAATAAAAAAAAATAATAGCAACATTGAAAAGATAGAAAATCTAAAACCATTATTTATCAAAGATAGAACTTTGATTTATGATTATGAAGATGAAAGCAATTTCTGGGGAGGTAACCAATTTAGATATTTTAACTCATCCTCAACTAGATATCTCTCAGAAAGGATAGGTAATATAATAGTTGATAGCATCACAACTTTTGTCGTAAGGGAAGATTGGCCTAGGCAACTTGAAAATTATTTAATTTATCCTGATATAAATGGGAATTTCTATATTGATTGTGAAACGTGTTGGAATAGCAACATAGAGTCAGAATATGTAAATGTTAAATTCAAATTAAATTATAGTGAAAAAATTAGTTACGGATCTGTTTATTTGATTGGAAATTTTACAAATTGGAACATAAATGAAAATTTCAAGCTTGATTATGATCAAGTTAGCAAATCGTACACAAAGACAATTAAAATTAAGCAAGGATACTATAACTATCAATATTTACTACTAGATAATTATTCGAATACATCAAGCTCAAACATATTTGAAGGAAGTCATTATCAAACAACAAATGATTATTATATTTACGTATATTTTAGAAAGCCAGAAAGTAGACATACTAGACTTGTTGGCTATAAAAAAATATCATCAAAAAATTTATTATAAATGAGCAAAGCAATATTTAAAGTACCAACTCCTGTGAATGAAAACGTCAAAGAGTATAAGAAAGATAGTGAAGAATTAAAATCACTTCTTTATGAATATGATGAAATGTATAAGAAAAAAATCGATATACCTATGATTATTGGTGGTAATAAAGTAACAACTCAAGAAAAAATTAATATTTATCCGCCACATGACATTAATCATTGTGTAGGTCATTACTACTTAGGAAATCAAAAGCATGTTGAGGATGCTATAGAAGCAGCATTGCAGGCAAAAGTTAAGTGGTCTCGTATGAAATGGCAAGACAGAGCTAGTATATTTCTCAAAGCAGCAGATTTATTAGTAGGGCCATACCGAGACAAACTAAATGCTGCTACTATGATTGGTCAAAGTAAAAATGTACATCAAGCTGAGATAGATGCAGCATGTGAACTAATTGACTTTCTAAAATTTAATGTCAAATTCATGACAGAGATCTATGAAAATCAACCAGTTTCAGATAATGGAATATGGAATAGAATAGAGTACAGACCTCTAGAAGGATTTATCTTTGCATTAACACCATTTAATTTCACCTCAATTTGTGCTAATCTTTGTGCAGCACCTGCACTAATGGGTAATGTAATCGTTTGGAAACCTGCAAGAACACAAATTTACTCAGCTAAAGTAATTATGGACCTTTTCAAAGAAGCTGGCTTACCTGATGGTGTTATTAATATGATTACTGTTGACGGATCTTCTGCAGGTGATGTTATTTTTAAGAATAAGTTTTTTGCTGGTCTTCACTTTACTGGTTCAACTAATGTATTTAACAAGTTTTGGGAAATGATTGGTAAAAATATTGACAATTATATTAGCTATCCTAGAATAGTTGGTGAAACAGGTGGTAAAGATTTTATAGTTGCTCACAAATCTTGTGAAATTAAAGAATTAAATACAGCAATAATTAGAGGTTCTTTTGAATTTCAAGGACAAAAGTGTTCCGCCTCCTCTAGAGTTTATGTTCCCAAAAGTAAGTGGAAAAAACTAAAAGAAATCTTAGTTAATGACTTGAAAAAAATTAAAATTGGTTCACCAAGAGACACTCAAAATTTTATGAATGCAGTAATTTCTGAGCAATCATTCAACAAAATAATAGAATACATTGAAATTTCTAAAAATTCAAAAGATGCTGAAATTATTTTTGGTGGAAAATATGAAAAATCGAAAGGATATTTTATTGATCCTACTGTTGTATTAACTAGCAATGCTGAATTTATAACAATGAAAGAGGAAATTTTTGGACCTCTAGTAACAATCTTCCTTTACGATGATAATAAATGGACAGAGATTTTAAAAATTGTAGATAATACCTCTAAATATGCACTAACTGGCGCTGTTTTTTCTAAAGATCGATATGCCATTGAAGAAGCTACAGGAATTTTACAAAATAGTGCAGGTAATTTTTACATTAATGACAAACCTACTGGAGCAGTTGTAGGTCAACAACCATTTGGTGGTTCTAGAGCATCTGGAACAAACGATAAAGCTGGTTCATCAATTAATTTGTACAGATGGGTTTCTGCTCGAACAATTAAAGAAACATTTAATCCACCTAAATCTTTTGAGTATGGTTTCATGAAGAGCTAAAAATAGCCTTGAGATAATTTAAGCCTGTGGTGTTGGACCACCAAAGTTAATTGGCAAATTAAAATTTTGGTTAAGTTCTTGAATGGTTCCAAACTGATCTTCAAATTTTTTAATATTTTCTTTCAAGGCAGAATTTAGTCTTTTTGCATGCTGGGGTGTGAGTAATATTCTAGACCTAACCTTTGCTTTTGGAATACCTGGCATGATTTGAATAAAATCAACAACAAATTCAGAGTTTGAGTGATTTATAACAACTAAATTACTGTATGTTCCAGATGCTATTTCTTCAGTTAGCTCAATATTAATGCCATCTTTATTTTTCGAATTTTGTTCCAATTTTATTTAATTTTTATTTGACAATTCAATTTTTTCTTCAGACAAGTCATTCGTGAACTCTAATTTTGAACCTACTAAAACTTCTTCAGCATTGACCAAGCCTGTTCCCGCTGGAATTTTCTTTCCAACAATTACATTTTCCTTTAGCCCCTTTAATGTATCCCTTTTAGCATTTATTGCAGCTTCGTTTAGCACTTTAGTTGTTTGCTGAAAAGAAGCAGCTGAAATCCAACTGCTAGTTTGTAAAGAAGCTCTAGTAATCCCTTGCAGAACTGGCTTTGATATAGCAGTTACGACATCTCTTGATTCAACAAGTTTTAAATCATCTCTCTTTAATCTTGAATTTTCTTCTCTTAATTTTCTTGAATCTATAATCTGACCTACTTTTAAATTGTTAGAATCTCCTGAATCAATAATATATTTTTTTCCAAAAATTGAGTCATTATATTCCATAAAATCTTCTTTTGATACAAGTTGTTTTTCAAGAAACATTGTATCACCAGAGTCTGTAATTTCAACTTTTCTTAACATTTGTCTAACAAGCACTTCAAAATGTTTATCATTTATTTTAACACCTTGAAGCCTATATACATCTTGTATTTCATTTACAATATATTCTTGAACATTTGTAACTCCTTTTATTGATAATATGTCAGAAGGTGTCACAACTCCATCACACAATGGAGTACCTGCTTTGACAAAATCGTTCTCTTGTACTAATATATGTCTAGAAAGTTTTATTAAATATTTTTTTGTCTCATCATTTTTAGAAGTAATTAATATCTCCTTATTACCTCTTTTGATTTTACCAAAGCTTACTATTCCATCAATTTCTGAAACAATTGCAGGATTTGATGGATTTCTTGCTTCAAACATTTCAGTAACTCTTGGCAAACCTCCAGTTATATCGCCTGAGGTATTAGCTGATCTCGGCATTTTCGCAATAATAGTACCTGCTTTGACTTTTTCTCCTTCTGAAGTAATAATATGTGCTCCAACAGGAATATTGTAAGTTCTATTATTTTTCTTTTCTGAAACCGATATTGTTGGAGATAGTGTTTTAGATCTGCTATCTATTATTACCTTTTCTTTGTATCCAGTCTGTTCATCAGACTCGAGTCTGTAAGTTGTCCCTTCAATAATGTCACTATATGATATTTTTCCATTTATCTCTGAAATTATAAGAGCGTTGTATGGGTCCCATTCACATATCTTTTGTCCAACATTTACATTTCCTTCTTTTACATATATTGTTGAACCATATGGTACTATATGAGTAGCTAGAACATTTCCATATTTTCTATCTAAAAACCTTAGCTCAGATGTTCTACTGATTACTATTTCAGTATTGTTACCATTTTCATCTTTAGTATTGACTGTCTTTAAATCGTCAATTTGAACTAAACAATCTGACTTTGCAACTATGTTTGCATCTACCTCAGATCTTGATGCTGTACCACCAACATGAAATGTTCTAAGTGTTAATTGTGTACCAGGTTCACCAATAGATTGTGCAGCAACAATACCTACAGGCTCTCCAATTTGAGCTGGTCTTGCAGAACCTAAGCTAACTCCATAACATTTTGAACATATTCCTCTTTTAGTTTGGCATGTAAGAGCAGATCTAACTTCAATTGAGTCATATCCAGAATCCTCAATTAAATTTGCACTTCTGTCATCAACTATTTGACCTGAGGTTAATACTTCACCTTTGACTTGTACATCATTTAATAAAGCTCTGCCAATAATTCTATCCTTTAAAGATTCAATAACTTCTTCATTGTTTTTTAATGAACTAACTTCAATTCCACGTAAAGTTCCACAATCTTCCTCAACAATTATTACATCTTGAGCAACGTCAACTAATCGTCTAGTTAAATATCCAGCATCTGCGGTTTTTAAAGCTGTATCTGCAAGACCTTTTCTCGCACCGTGAGTTGAAATAAAGTATTCAAGAATGGATAAACCTTCGCTGAAATTAGTAACAATTGGATTTTCAATAATAGATTCACCATGGTCTCCTGACTTTTTGGGCTTTGCCATTAAGCCTCTCATTCCAGAAAGTTGTCGAATTTGTTCTTTTGAACCTCTCGCTCCAGAATCTAGCATCATGTAAATAGAATTAAATCCTTGCTTATCATTACTAATTTTAGACATAACTGTCTCTGTCAGTCTAGCATTAGTATTTGTCCAAACATCAATGACTTGGTTGTATCTTTCATTGTTAGTAATAAAACCCATTTGATAGTTAGATTTTATTTCGTCTACTTGCTGATTAGCCTTTCTTATTAGTCCATCTTTCTCTTCAGGAACTATGACATCTCCTAAATTAAAGGATAATCCTCCTTTGAAGGCCATTTCAAAGCCTGCCTTTTTTATTCTGTCAAGAAAAAACACTGTATCAGCTACTCCAAAAGAGTCAAGTATATCTCCAATTATTGATCTTAAAGATTTCTTAGTTAATAATTCATTAACAAATTCAGCTCCCTCAGGAAGAAGTTCGTTAAAGAGTGACCTGCCAACAGTTGTTTCAATAATTTCATTATTGAATCTTAATTTAATTATAGCATGCAAATCTACCTTTTTCTCATTGTAAGCGATTCTTACCTCTTGAGGTGAATAAAATGTAATACCTTCACCTTTAACTTTTTCATCCTTGGTAGATTTTTTACTTTTAGTCATGTAGTAAAGACCCAATACCATATCTTGCGAAGGAACTGTTATTGGAGCACCATTAGCAGGATTAAGAATATTGTGTGAAGCTAACATTAACATTTGAGCTTCAAGTATAGCTGCAGAGCCTAAAGGCAGATGAACAGCCATCTGATCTCCATCAAAATCTGCGTTGAAAGCAGTACATACAAGTGGATGAAGCTGAATAGCTTTTCCTTCTATCATTTTTGGCTGAAATGCCTGAATACCAAGCCTATGTAATGTTGGAGCTCTATTAAGTAAGACAGGATGACTTTTCATAACATTCTCTAAAATATCCCATACGACCGCTTCTCTTGAATCAACAATTTTTTTTGCAGTTTTGACAGTCTTAACTATTCCTCTTTCAATTAACTTTCTAATTACGAAAGGCTTATACAATTCAGCAGCCATTTCCTTTGGAATACCACATTCGTGCATCTCAAGCTCAGGACCAACAACTATTACAGACCTTGCTGAATAATCAACTCTTTTTCCTAATAAATTTTGTCTAAATCTTCCTTGTTTTCCTTTAAGTGAATCAGATAATGATTTTAGTGCTCTATTACCGTCTGCCTTAACAGCTGATGACTTTCTAGAGTTGTCAAAAAGTGCGTCAACAGATTCTTGCAACATTCTTTTCTCGTTTCTAAGGATAATATCAGGAGCGTTAATCTCCATTAGTCTTTTTAGTCTGTTATTTCTAATAATAACTCTTCTGTAAAGGTCATTTAAATCAGATGTAGCAAATCTTCCTCCGTCTAATGGAACAAGCGGCCTCAATTCCGGTGGTATAACAGGTATAACTTTTATGGTCATCCATTCAGGGCGATTGTCTGAATGACTATTAGCTTCTCTAAATGATTCAACTACTTGTAATCTTTTTAATGCTTCAGCCTTTCTTTGCTGAGATGTTTCAGTATTTGCTCTATTTCTTAATTCATATGATAAATTATCAAGATCTAAACCAGCCAAAAGATCATGAATAGCCTCTGCACCCATTTTTGCAATGAATTTATTAGGGTCATCATCAGACAAATACTGATTTTCTGCTGGCAACTTGTCCAAAATATTAAGATACTCCTCTTCAGATAAAAAATCCATTTTGTTTACCTCTTCACCTTCATCATTAGTAATACCATCAATAGTTTGAATAACAACATATCTTTCGTAATAAACAATCATATCTAACTTCTTAGACGGGAGGCCAAGTAAGTAACCTATTTTGTTGGGTAAAGTCCTAAAGTACCAAATGTGTGCTACAGGAACAACAAGATTGATATGTCCTATTCTTTGTCTTCTTACCTTCTTTTCTGTAACTTCAACGCCACATCTGTCACAAATTATTCCTTTATATCTAATTCGCTTGTATTTACCACAATGACATTCATAGTCTTTAGTTGGACCAAATACTCTTTCGCAAAAAAGGCCTCCAATTTCTGGCTTGTAAGTTCTGTAGTTAATTGTCTCTGGTTTAACAACTTCTCCGTTAGATTTTGCTAAAACATCTTCTGGTGAAGACAAGCTAATTTTGAGTGTTGTGAATTCAAGATTTTGAGTAGAATTTTTAGTATTTTTCATATATAAATATTTATTCAAATGATACTTTAAGTCCAAGTCCATTTAGTTCATGTAAAAGAACATTAAAAGACTCAGGTATGTTTGCAGATGGAAGTTCTTTTCCCTTGACTATACTTTCGAAAGTTTTTGCCCTGCCTGTTACATCATCAGATTTTAAAGTTAACATTTCTTGTAAAATGTTTGAGGCTCCATAACCTTCAAGAGCCCAAACCTCCATTTCTCCAAGTCTCTGTCCACCGAATTGAGCTTTTCCACCTAATGGTTGTTGAGTTATAAGTGAATAAGGGCCAATCGATCTTGCATGCATTTTATCGTCTATGAGGTGACCTAGCTTTAGCATGTAGATTACACCAACTGTAGCAGGTTGTTCAAACTTTTCACCTGTTCCACCATCATATAAAAAAGTCTGACCTAGCCTTGGTAACTTTGCTTCATCAGTTTCGATGTTTATTTGATCAATTGTAGCTCCATCAAATACAGGAGTAAAGTATTTCTTATTTAAATTTTGTCCTGCCCACCCAAGAATTGTCTCATATATTTGCCCGAGATTCATTCTAGATGGAACACCTAGAGGATTCAAAATAATATCAACAGGAGTACCATCCTCCAAATATGGCATATCTTCGTCTCTAACAACTCTAGAAACTATTCCCTTGTTTCCATGTCTACCAGCTAATTTGTCTCCAACTTTAACCTTCCTCTTTTTTGCAACTTGAACTTTAGCAAGCTGTAAAACACCTTTTGGCAATTCATCTCCAACTGTTACAGAAAATAAATCTCTTCTATATTCACCATATAATTCATTATACTTTCTAACGTAATTTTGTATCAATAATTTTACCAAATTGTTATTATCTTCTTTAATGGTCCATTTATCAGGATCAACAATCAAGTAATTAACATCCATTAAAATTTTCTTTGAAAACTTTACACTTTTTTCAACTACAACTTCACCTAATATGTTGTACACTCCTTTAGCTGCCTTACCTCCTATAACACCATATAGCTTACCAACTAAAAGTGATTTCAGCTTATCTTTTGCTACTTTAAAATTATTTTCAATTTCATTTACTTTCTCTTTATCATTGTCTCTATCTTTTTTGGTCTTTATAGATTTTGAGAACAAAGACTTACTGATTACAACTCCTTGATGCGATGGCTTAGCTTTTAAAGAAGCGTCTTTAACATCTCCTGCTTTTTCACCAAAAATAGCTCTCAAAAGTTTCTCTTCAGGAGTTGGGTCTGATTCTCCTTTTGGAGTTATTTTACCAATCAAGATATCACCTGTTTTTACTTTTGAACCCACTCTAATCATACCATTCTCATCTAAATCCTTAGTTGCGATTTCGCTTATGTTCGGAATGTCAGCTGTGAGTTCTTCAGCACCTCTTTTTGTTTCTCTAACACTTACTGAATGCTCCTCAATGTGTAATGATGTAAAGAGATCTTCTCTCACCACTCTTTCAGAAAGAACAATTGCGTCCTCAAAATTATAACCTTTCCAAGGCATAAAAGCAACTTTTAAATTTCTTCCAATTGCTAGTTCACCATTTTCAGTAGCGTAACCTTCACATAAAACTTGACCTTTTTTTACTTTATCACCTACTCTAACAATAGGTTTAATATTTACGCATGTATTTTGATTTGTCTTTTTAAATTTAGTCAGATAATAATCTTTTTCTAAGTCATCAAAACTGATAAGTTCTTCATCTTTGGTTCTTGTGTATTTTACACTTATTCTATTAGCATCTACATAAGTTACCACACCATTACCATCTGCATTTATTAGTGTTCTTGAATCCTTAGCTACATGAGGTTCTAGACCAGTACCTACTATTGGAGCTTCAGTTTTTAGAAGCGGAACTGCTTGCCTCATCATATTTGACCCCATCAATGCTCTGTTTGCATCATCATGCTCAAGAAAAGGAATTAAAGATGCCGCAATCGAAGCAATTTGATTAGGTGCAACATCCATGAGATCAACATTTTCAGGTTCAGTTACCATATAATCCGACTCCTTTCTTGACTTAATTCTATTAGATGTAAAATTACCGTCATTATCAATTGGAGCATTTGCCTGAGCTATAATTTTATTTTCTTCTTCTTCAGCACTAATATACTTGGGTTCAGTGGAGATATCAACTTTACCATTTTTCAACTCTCTGTATGGAGTCTCTATAAATCCAAGCTTGTTTACTTTGGCATAAACGCATAATGACGAAATTAATCCGATGTTTGGTCCCTCAGGTGTTTCAATTGGACATAGTCTTCCATAATGAGTATAGTGAACGTCTCTAACCTCAAAACCAGCTCTCTCTCTTGATAGACCTCCTGGCCCAAGAGCAGAAACTCTTCTTTTATGAGTTACTTCAGCTAATGGATTAGTTTGGTCCATGAATTGAGATAGTTGACTTGTTCCAAAAAATGAATTTATTACAGATGATAAAGTTTTGGCGTTAATTAAGTCAATTGGTGTAAACACTTCATTATCTCTAACATTCATCCTTTCTCTGATAGTTCTTGCCATTCTATTAAGTCCAAGAGTAAATTGTGAAGACAATTGTTCCCCAACTGTTCTTACTCTTCTATTTGATAAATGATCAATATCATCAACATCAACTTTGGAATTAACAAGATGTATTAAATTTTTGATAATTGAAACTATGTCTTCATTTGACAATACATGCTTCTCCAAATCAATGTTGAGATTTAACCTCTTATTTATTCTGTATCTACCAACATGTCCTAAACTATATCTTTGATCTGAAAAAAACAATTTATCAATTATTCCTCTGGCTGTTTCATCATCTGGTGCTTCAGCAGACCTCAGTTGTCTGTAAATATGTCGAATTGCTTCTATCTCAGAGTTTGATGGATCTTTTTGAAGTGTGTTATGAATCAAAGAGTGATCTGAAATGTCTTTTCCTGATTTGTGAAGTAAAATTGAATCACAACCAGAATTTAAGATTTCGTCTATGTGACTTTTTTCCAAAATGATATCTCTATCTAAAATCACTTCATTTCTTTCAATTGGAACTAGTTCTCCAGTGTCTTCATCAACAAAATCATCAACCCAAGACTTTAAAACTCTTGCTGCTAATTTTCTACCTATTACTCTTTTTAATCCACTTTTTGTAACTTTAATCTCATCAGCTAAATCAAAAATTTCTAAAATATCCCTGTCACTTTCGTACCCAATAGCACGAAGCAAGGTTGTAACTGGCAACTTCTTTTTTCTGTCAATGTAAGCATACATTACGTTGTTAATGTCAGTAGTAAATTCAATCCATGAACCCTTGAACGGAATTACTCTGGCAGAATATAGTTTTGTTCCGTTAGAGTGAAAACTTTGACCGAAGAAAACACCTGGCGATCTATGAAGTTGTGACACAACAACCCTTTCAGCGCCATTTATTAAAAAAGTCCCCTTTGGAGTCATTATTGGTATGTTACCGAAATATACATCTTGTACAATAGTCTCAAAATCCTCGTGATCAGGATCAGTACAATATAATTTTAATTTTACTTTAAGAGGAACTTTAAATGTAAGTCCTCTATCAATGCATTCCTCTATATTATATCTAGGGGGATCAATAGTATAATCAATAAATTCTAGAACAAAGTTATTTCTTGAATCAGTTATGGGAAAAAGTTCTTGAAAAGTATTATATAAACCTTCTTCTTTTCTTTCCTCCAAAGTTGTTCCAATCTTGAAAAAAGACTCGAAGCTTTTTAGTTGAATGTCAAGAAAATCTGGGTAATCAACTTTTGAAGATATTTTAGCAAAGTTTGTTCTTTCTTTAGAATTATTATTTTTCAATTTTTTAGGTTTTGGTTAAAGAATAAGTTGATAGATGGCTCAAAAATAATTGAGCTTTAATGAAGCTGTGAATTATTTTAATTCAACTTCAGCTCCAGCATCTTCTAAAGCTTTTTTAACTCCTTCAGCTTCTTCTTTGCTAACACCCTCTTTTACTGCTTTTGGAGCACTATCTACTATTTCTTTAGCATCTTTTAAACCTAAACCAGTTAATTCTTTAACTGCTTTAACAACTTGCAACTTTGAACCACCAGCTGCTTTTAGTATAATATCGAACTCACTTTTTTCTTCAGCCTGATCCTCACCTCCTGAAGCTCCAGGTGCTGCTGCAACAGCTACAGCTGCCGCTGCAGGTTCAATTCCGTATTCTTCTTTTAATATGTTCGCAAGTTCATTTACCTCTTTTACTGTAAGGTTGACTAACTTTTCAGCGAAATCTTTTATATCTGCCATTTTTTTTGTTTTTAGTTATTATTGATTTTTAATATTATTGATTATTTAAGTGGAAGCATTTTTACTTGAAGAAGCTTTGTCTTCAATACTTTTTAATAAATTAGATATTTTAGCATTACTGGATTTCAAAGATGCTATAACATTTTTAATCGGTGAATCTAGTAATGTAATTATATCTCCTATTAACTCTTCTTTGGACTTTAAACTGGAAAGAGCAGATAAGTGCTCGTCTCCAATGTAAAATTCTTCGTCTATATGTGCTGCTTTGAGAATCGGCTTCTCATTTTTCTTTCTAAATTCTTTTATAACCTTAGCCGGAAAGCTTGTAGATTCAGAAAACATGATTGAGGTATTTCCGTTTAAGATATTATCTAATGAACTGAAATCAGTTTCATTTAGCTCAAATGCTTTTTTTAGCAAAGTATTTTTGACTACAGACAAACTAACTTCTCTTTTATAACACAACCTTCTAAGATTGCTAGTTTGCTCAGCATTGAGACCTGAAATATCAGCTAGATAGAAGTTTCTGTTTTCCTTAAGCTTACTATCAATTAGACTGATTATTTTATTTTTTTCTTCTTTTTTCATGTTATTGATTAAAACTTGATGATTCAACAGAAACGCCATGTCCCATTGTACTTGAAATACTAATGCTTTTGATGTAGATACCTTTGGATGCAGAAGGCTTGAGTTTTTTTATAGTTGACAAGAGTTCCTCAGCATTTTCAGAAATTTTTTCAACATCAAAAGAAACTTTTCCAATTGACGCATGTATTATTCCATTTTTATCAACTTTAAAATCTATCTTACCTTTTTTAATATCGGTTATAGCTTTTCCTATTTCGTTAGTAACAGTACCCGACTTCGGATTAGGCATCAAGCCACGTGGCCCGAGCACTTTTCCTAAAGCTCCTAATTTAGACATTGCAGAGGGCATAGTCACTATCACATCTACATCTGTCCAACCTTTCTTAATCTTTTCAATATATTCTTCAAAACCGACGTAGTCCGCACCAGCTTTTGAAGCTTCGTCTTTCTTATCATCTGAAACAATTGCTAAAACTGATACTGCTTTACCAGTTCCGTGAGGTAAAGTTGCTACACCACGGACCATCTGATTTGCTTGCTTGGGGTCTACTCCAAGTCTTACAGCAATGTCAATTGATGCATCGAACTTTTCTTTAGATGAATCCTTAACAATTTTACTGGCAGAAAGAATATCATGGACAGCAGTAAAATCAAATTTTTCGATAATTTCTTTTCTATTTTTTGTTATTTTCATTGCTTATTATTTTTCTGGAAAATTTCCTTTTACGTTAATTCCCATACTTCTTGCAGTACCAGCAACCATTTTCATTGCTGATTGTATACTAAAAGCATTTAAATCGTTCATCTTATCTTCTGCTATAAGCTTAACTTGATCCCATGAAACACTTCCAATTTTGCTTCTATTTGGTTCACTTGAACCTTTTTTCTTTTTCATTGCTTCAAGTAGCTGTGATGCTGCAGGGGCAGTTTTTATAACAAATTCAAATGATTTATCTTTATAAACAGTGATAACAACAGGTACTATTTTACCTGGCTTGTCTTGAGTTCTTGCATTAAATTGCTTGCAGAACTCCATAATGTTTACCCCCTTAGCTCCTAATGCCGGTCCAACTGGTGGCGCAGGATTTGCAGCACCTCCTCTTATTTGTAATTTAATTAAACCTGAAATTTCTTTTGCCATAATTATATTTTTTCTACTTGCATAAAATTAAGTTCTAAAGGTGTTTTTCTTCCAAAAATTTTGACCATTAACTTAAGTTTTTTTCTTTGTTCATCAATTGCCTCAATTTCCGCATCAAAACTATTAAAAGGACCATCAATAACCTTTACAACTTCTCCAACAACGAAAGGTATGTTGACATTTTCAACCGAAATTGCCATTTCATCAACTTTTCCTAGAATCCTGTTTATTTCTGCTTTTCTCATAGGAACTGGTATACCCCCCTTTTTAGAACTAAGAAATCCCAAAACACCAGGTACTCTTCTTAGTGTGTGAGGAACTTCTCCTACTAAATCAGCTTCAATCAAGACGTATCCTGGAAAGAAATTTCTGTCCTTGCTAACTTTTTTACCATTTCTGATCTGGTAAACTTTTTCAGTTGGAACAAGAACTTTAGAAACAAATTTGCTCATACCATTAATTTCAATCTCTTTTTCTATTGCCTCAGCAATCTTTCTCTCTTTTCCTCCCATAACTCTAAGGACATACCAATTATTTTGTTTTATTTCTGTACTCATTACTATGCAAAAAAACTATAATACAAATCTAATACGTTACTAAATGTAGTATCTAAAAGATAAATAACAAGAGCTATAATTAATGTTGCAATGGCTACAACAATTGAACTATTTTGAAGATCGCTCCAGCTTGGCCAGGTAACCTTGTTTAGAAGTTCAGAAAAAGCTTCTTTTAAATATAAAATCATTTTACTCATAAATCTACTATTAGCACGGGTGGAGAGACTCGAACTCCCAACCAATGGTTTTGGAGACCACTACTCTACCAATTGAGCTACACCCGTTTAGTATGATATTTCTATCACAAACAGTTGTATCTAATTACTTTTCTATAGACGTAATTTGACCTGCTCCAACAGTTCTACCTCCTTCTCTAATTGCAAATCTTAATCCTTCACTCATTGCTACTGGGCTAATTAATTCAACTGAAATTGTTAAGTTGTCTCCAGGCATTACCATTTCAGTTCCAGCAGGAAGTATAATTTCACCAGTCACATCAGTTGTTCTAAGGTAAAATTGAGGTCTATACTTGTTGTGAAACGGAGTATGTCTACCACCTTCCTCTTTTTTAAGTATATAAACTTCTGCTTTGAATTTAGTATGAGGTGTTACAGAACCGGGTTTACAAATTACCATACCTCTTTTGATATCAGTTTTTTCAATTCCTCTTAAAAGAATTCCAACATTATCACCAGCTTCACCTCTGTCAAGAATTTTTCTAAACATTTCGACACCAGTTACTGTTGATGCTAATTTCTCAGCACCCATACCAATGATGTCAACAGTATCACCTGAATTAGCTACTCCAGTTTCAATTCTTCCTGTAGCAACTGTACCTCTACCAGTAATTGTAAAAACATCCTCAATTGGCATTAGAAAATCTTTTTGGTTGTCTCTCACTGGCTCAGGAATGTACTTATCAACTTCACTCATTAACTCTTCAACTTTTGAAGTCCATTCTGCTTCTCCATTGAGTGCACCTAAAGCTGATCCAGTTATGATTGGAGCGTTATCTCCGTCATATTCGTAAAAAGACAATAATTCCCTAACTTCCATTTCAACTAATTCCATTAACTCTTCGTCATCCACCATATCAGCTTTGTTAAGAAAAACAACAATTGCAGGAACACCTACTTGTCTCGCAAGTAGAATGTGCTCTCTTGTTTGAGGCATTGGACCGTCAGTTGCAGCACATACTAATATTGCACCATCCATCTGAGCAGCTCCAGTTACCATATTTTTTACATAATCTGCGTGACCTGGACAATCAACGTGCGCATAGTGTCTATTGTCTGTTTCATACTCAACGTGAGAAGTGTTAATTGTTATTCCTCTTTCTTTTTCTTCAGGTGCATTGTCTATTGTGTCAAAGTCTCTGACTTCAGCACCACCTTTTGCTGCTAGAACTTTAGTAATAGCTGCAGTAAGTGTTGTTTTACCATGATCGACATGACCTATTGTACCAATATTTAAATGTGGTTTGGTACGATTAAAATTTTCTTTTGCCATTTTTTTTAAATTTTAATTATTATTAATTCTTTTCCAACTCTCAATCATTTCAATTTTTTTCCTTTGAGCCAATGACGGGAATTGAACCCGTGACCTCTTCCTTACCAAGG
>TARA_B100001057_G_scaffold501303_1_pt1 | contig 68027 bp, 51 predicted proteins | sample TARA_B100001057 | Tara Oceans TARA_B100001057 (sample SAMEA2621839) | marine metagenome | biome: marine biome (ENVO:00000447); feature: surface water layer (ENVO:00002042); material: "saline water (ENVO:00002010), including plankton (ENVO:xxxxxxxx)" | depth 5 m | reverse complement strand
TCTTTTCCCCATTCTTGATCTTGCATTCTAACACCATTATTAATCATAATAATACGGCTACTGTGTAACCCATTAATAATTGGTTTGACAATTCCATTCCCTTTATTTAAAGAAGAGATTCCACTCAAACTATTAAGTGCATCTCCAAGTGATCCTGTACTGTATTGTTCTAATGTTTCAGTTGAAACTTTATTTTCATAAACGGATTTACTTTGATCATCATAAGAATTCCCTTTAACTATAATCTCATTGAGTTCTTCAATATGGTGCTCCAGCTTAAAATCACGATTGGTGTTTCCGTTAATATTGATTTTAAATGTAGTGCTCTCACATAAGGGGTGTATTAATTTTATGGAATATTGTCCTTTACAAAGATTTGAAATATTATAACGTCCATCTAAATCAGTTTGAGCAGTTTTATTAATTTCATTGAAGACTAGAGTCGCACCAGACAATAAGGATCCATCGTGTAAGTCTGTGACTTTACCCGAAAGGGAATATTTACAATTTTGGGAATTTGCTAAACCACTAATAATAAGTAGAATGGCAATAAAATATTTACGCATTTAATTTCTATAACAATGTTGATATTCTAAAATAGAGATGTTAAGAAAAAAACGGTGGTGCGCGAAGTTTTTTGTTGTTAGTCTCTAAAGAGTAGAGTTGTAAATATACATAATCAGAAGCTGTTGATTCAGATATATCTATTTTTTTTAATTCATAGAAAAGTTGCAATTCGTAATTAAATGACAACATGTTATAATCACAAGTTTCGCATTCTGGGGTATATTCATGAATGTGAACATTATTATCATGACATTCTAAATGCGTATGCGATTGAAAATGATGCAGGAAATTAACAGTAGAAGGAAAAACAAAAACCATCCATAAAAAAATGGATGTGTAATAGTTTTTAATTTGATTTTTGTGCTTCATTATCTTTAAATAACAAATTTAAATAAAATAAAATAAATTATTTAACTTATATTAATTAAATGAGAAAATGTCAGTAATTTGCAAATTGTTATTTTTTTGTATTTTTCTGGGGTACCTTGTGTCCATCTCATGAGTACCGGCAATAAATTAAAGTTAATATAATTAAATTAAAAAATTACCATGCTAAAGAAAAAAGCAGTCATTGTTTCTGGATATTTTAATCCTATCCACAAAGGCCATTTGGAATACTTCAATAATGCGAAAGACCTAGCTGATTTTCTAATTGTTATTATAAATTCGGATTTACAGCGTGCTTTAAAAGGGAGTAAAGAATTTCAACTTGAACAGGAAAGATTATTTATTATTTCCAATATTAAATCTGTTGACAAAGCAATTTTGTCTGTGGATAAGGATCGAACAGTCTGTGCTACGTTAGAAAAAATTTCTAAGGATTTTGGAAATACCTACGACTTAGCTTTTGCTAATGGTGGTGATCAGAACAATGATACTATTCCAGAGCGTTTTACTTGTGAGAGAGTAGGTATTACTCTTATTGATGGCCTTGGTGATAAAATTCAATCTAGCAGCTGGCTATTAAACAAATAACCACGCAATTTTAAATTTAGAAACGCGTTATAAAAATGAATTTGTTTTTAATCTAATAATTTATGAAAGTAGGAATTACATTTTCAACCTTTGACCTATTGCATGCTGGTCATATAAAAATGCTGGAAGAAGCAAAACGTCAATGTGATTATTTGATTGTTGGATTACAACTAGACCCTTCAATAGAGCGACCAGAGAAAAATTCTCCTTCCCAATCGATAATTGAACGATACATCCAATTAAAAGGTTGTGTTCACATTGATGAAATTGTTCCTTATGTTTCTGAGCAGGATTTGGAAGATATTTTACGTTCTTTTAAGTTAGATGTACGCATAATTGGTGAAGAGTATAAAGGTCGACAGTTTACTGGAAAAGATTACTGTAAAGACAAAGGTATTGATATATACTACAATAAACGAGAACACCGTTTTTCTTCTAGTGGACTTAGAAAACAAGTAAAAAAAGCTGAAGATAAGTAATGTATGTAGAATTTTATAAAACTGTAAAAAAAGAATTAGAGTCCATTGGATTCAATATTACTGATTCAGATTTACAACGCCCTTGGGGCGGTTTTTTTTATGTAGATGAGAATCAAGCCCAGGATTTTTCAAATTATTTTTTTGATGGTCTTGATGTTAATACTTTAAAAATAGAAGGTAAATTAAGTCCTAAAATATTAATGGTTAGGCCAAATGTGAAATTATCATGGCAATATCATAATCGTCGTGCTGAAATTTGGCAGGTATACCAGGGAACAGTAGGAGTTGTACAATCTACCACTGACATTGAGACAGAAATGAAATCCTATGGACCTGGAAATCAAATAAAACTTGATCAAGGAATTAGACACCGATTGGTAGGTTTAGATAATTACGGAGTTGTAGCTGAAATTTGGCAACATACCGACTCTGTTCCATCAGACGAGGATGATATAATTAGAGTTCAAGATGATTTTGGAAGATAATAAACAAACATTTAAAATTTTAATAACTGGAGGCTCTGGTTTTATAGGTTCTCATGTTGTTAGACGTTTTGTAAATAATTATCCTAATTATCACATTTACAATTTAGATGTATTAACATATGCAGGAAACCTAGAGAACCTTAAAGATGTTGAAGATAAAATTAATTACACGTTTTTACGTGGTGATATTAGTGACGAAGATTTTATTAATTCAATATTTGAAAAGTTTAAATTTGATTCTGTAATTCACTTGGCAGCCGAGTCTCACGTTGATCGCTCTATTACAAATTCTTTAGCTTTTGCAAAGACGAACATCTTAGGCACTATTGTACTTCTTAATGCATTTAAAGAATTATGGAAAAATAATTTTAATGGTAAACGTTTTTATCATGTTAGCACTGACGAAGTTTATGGTTCTTTGGGAAAAAGCGGTCTCTTTCTAGAGAATACTCCATACGATCCAAATTCTCCATATTCAGCTTCAAAGGCAAGTTCTGATCATTTTGTCCGAGCCTTCGGAACTACATTTGGTGTTCCTTATGTAATAACTAATTCCTCCAATAATTATGGGCCTAACCAGTTCCCTGAAAAATTAATCCCACTTTTTATTAATAATATTATGAATAATAAACTACTTCCAGTATATGGAGACGGTAAAAATATTAGAGATTGGTTACATGTAGTTGACCATGCTATAGCTATTGATTTGGTATTTCATAAGGCTGAAAATTTCGAGACTTACAATATTGGAGGATTTAATGAGTGGAAAAATATTGATCTGGTCAAACTTCTTTGTAAACAAATGGATGAAAAATTAGGTCACGTTTCTGGTTCAAGTGAAAAGCTCATAAGACTTATTGAAGACCGACCGGGTCATGATTTAAGATACGCCATTGATGCTTCAAAAATTAGTAAGGACTTAGGTTGGAGTCCAACAATGAGTTTTGAAAAAGGACTTTCAAAGACTATTGATTGGTATTTGGATAATAAAGATTGGCTCAACAATGTTACATCTGGTTTTTATAAGAACTATTACAATCAACAATACGCTAAGACATGAAAGGAATAATTTTAGCAGGTGGTTCAGGGACAAGACTCTATCCTATAACAAGAGGAACATCAAAACAATTATTGCCTATTTATGACAAACCGATGATATATTACCCCTTGTCAGTACTGATGCTTTCAGGTATTAGAGAAATTTTGATTATTTCAACATCTGAGGAATTACCAAATTTTCAACGTCTTTTAGGTAATGGAAATGAACTCGGTCTAAAGTTATCTTATAAGGTACAGCCCTCGCCTGATGGTTTGGCTCAGGCTTTTATTATTGGAGAGGCTTTTATTGGTTCTGACGACGTTTGTTTAGTTTTGGGTGATAATATTTTCAATGGTCATGGATTTTCTGATTTATTAGCCAAATCGATATCCAATGTTAAAGACCATAATATGGCTACTATTTTTGGGTATTACATGAGTGATGCAAAGCGTTATGGTGTAGTGGAATTTAATGCTACAGGTAACGTATTATCAATTGAAGAGAAGCCAAGTAACCCCAAAGGGAACCATGCAGTTGTTGGATTATATTTTTATCCAAATTCTGTAGTTGAAATTGCCAAGAAAGTAACTCCTAGCAATCGTGGTGAGTTAGAAATCACCTCAATTAATCAAGAATATTTAAAACGTGGAGAACTAAAAGTAGAACTTATGGGACGTGGATTTACTTGGCTAGATACTGGTACTCATGAATCTTTGATTGAAGCTTCAAACTATATTAAAACGATAGAGACAAGACAGGGACTAAAAGTAGCATGCTTGGAAGTTATTGCATGCCAAATGGGTTATATTAGTAATCAAAAGCTAATAGAGCTAGCAGAACCTTTAAAAAAGAATGGTTACGGTCAATACATGATTAAACGTGCTAAAGAATTTAAATGAAATTTACGAAACTTGAAATACCAGACATAATTGTTTGCGAACCTAGTGTTTACTATGACAAACGTGGTTATTTTACTGAAACTTTTAGGCAAGATAAGCTTAATACCTTTCTTGGATATAATGTGAATTTTGTTCAAGAAAATGAAACAAAATCTTCTTACGGAGTTTTAAGAGGATTACACTACCAGACCGCCCCTCAAGGCCAAACAAAGTTAGTAAGAGTTAATCATGGTGCTGTTTTGGATGTAGTGGTTGATGTCAGGTTAGGGTCTCCAACTTTTGGTAAGCATCTTTGTGTTGAAATTAGTGCTGAAAATAGAAGACAATTATTTATACCAGCTGGCTTTGCTCACGGATTTGTAGTTCTTAAAGATGATACTAGTTTCTTGTATAGAGTAGATAATTATTACGATTCTAAAAGCGAAAGAGGTATCATTTTTAATGATAAGAATTTGGGAATTGATTGGCAATTAAGCCCTGAACTAATTAAGCTTTCTGACAAAGATAGTAAACACCCATTGTTCAAGGATGCTGACTACTACAATCCATAAAACAATGAATAACATATTAATTACTGGTGGTAATGGTCAACTTGGTTCTGCAATTAGAGACATAGAGCCTAATTTTCCTAATTATAAGTTTTTATTCACTCACAAGAATAATTTAGACATTACTGATCATATATCTGTAAAAGAATTTATTGAGAATAATAACATCAATACTATAATTAATTGCGCAGCCTTTTCAGATGTTGATAAAGCCGAATCTGAGATTAAATTAGCAAATGCTATTAATCATTTAGCAGTTGCCAATTTAGCTAAACTATCAAAAGACAATAAAATAAAGCTTGTTCACATATCAAGCGACTATGTTTTTGACGGTTCTAGTAAAAAGTCATACATTGAAAATGACGAACCAAATCCAAAAACAGTGTATGGTAAAACCAAATTAGATGGTGAAATAGCAATAAAAAAAATAAATCCTAATAATTCTATAATTATTCGTACATCATGGTTATATTCTTTTTTCGGAAATAATTTTATGAACACTATAATTCGTTTAGCAAAAGAAAAAAACGATATTAATGTTGTGAGTGATCAACTAGGATCTCCAACCAATGCTGGAGACCTAGCTAGTTTAATATTAAACATTTTACCAAGTATCAATAATAAAAAAGTTGAATTATACCACTTTGCTAATGAAGGGTCTTGTAGTTGGTATGACTTTGCAAAAGCTATTTTTATTATAAATAACATTGATATAACCCTAAACCCCATTAATAGTAACCAATATCCAGTTAAGGCTCAGAGGCCTAAGTATTCTGTTTTAGATTCAAGATTGATTAAAAATAAGTTTAATCAAAGTATACTTAGTTGGGAAGAATCTTTAAAGCTATTAAGAAATTAGCATGATGAATAAAAATGTCAAAAATAAATTAGGATTTGCAACTGAGTATGATTTATTATCTTTGGTGAAAGGAGTAATTGAATTAGATTTGTAATTATTTAAAAATTAAAATGAAAATTAAATCTATTTGCTGTATAGGGGCTGGATATGTAGGAGGACCAACAATGTCTGTTATTGCTCAAAAAAATCCCAATATAAAAGTTACGGTAGTTGATCTCAACGACCAGCGCATAGCCAATTGGAACGATAAGGATTTAAGCAAACTTCCTATTTATGAGCCAGGGCTTGATGAGGTAGTTTCTGAGGCCCGCGGAAGAAATTTATTTTTTTCAAATGAAGTAGATAAAGAAATTAATGATGCTGAAATGATATTTATCTCTGTTAATACTCCCACTAAGACCTATGGTGCAGGTAAAGGAATGGCTGCAGATTTAAAGTATGTAGAGCTTTGCGCCCGACAAATTGCCAAGGTATCCAAGACAGATAAAATTGTAGTTGAGAAATCTACCCTTCCTGTAAAAACTGCCGAGGCTATTCAAAATATATTGGACAATACTGGTAATGGGGTGAATTTTCAAATTCTATCTAATCCTGAGTTTTTAGCCGAAGGTACAGCTATGCGTGACTTGACCGTGCCTGACCGAGTACTAATAGGAGGTGATTCCTCCACTAAAAAAGGTCAAGATGCTATACAAGCCTTGGTCGATATTTATGCAAGTTGGGTGCCAAAAGAAAATATACTAACAACCAATGTATGGTCTTCTGAATTGTCTAAACTCACTGCCAACGCCTTTTTAGCACAAAGGGTCTCTTCAATAAACTCTTTATCTGAGCTGTGTGAGGCCACAGGCGCCAATGTACAAGAAGTGGCCAAAGCCATTGGAATGGACAGCCGCATTGGTTCAAAATTTTTACAAGTTTCTGTTGGTTTTGGAGGGTCTTGTTTCCAGAAAGATATTCTTAATTTGGTATACATCGCTAAATCTTTGGGTCTAACTGAAGTCGCTGATTACTGGCACCAAGTAATTCTAATGAACAACCATCAACGCGATCGTTTTTCGAAAAACATTATAAAAACACTTTACAGTACAGTCAGTGGAAAAACTATTACTTTTCTGGGCTGGGCTTTTAAAAAAGATACCAACGATACTAGAGAATCTGCAGCTATATATGTAGCAGATTTACTTATTGACGAGCAGGCCACCATAAAGGTCTATGATCCCAAGGTGACTTCGACACAAATGCAATCGGATGTAAATTATTTAAATACCAGATCTGAGAAAGAAAACAGTAAGTATTTAAAAACAGTAAATGACCCCTACTTGGCTCTTGAAGGCGCGTACGCTGTTGCTGTGCTAACAGAGTGGGACGAGTTTAAATCTTACGATTGGAATCGTATTTACAATGGTATGCAAAAACCAGCTTTTGTATTTGATGGCCGCAATATTTTGGACCGTGAAGAATTGGAAACTATTGGATTTATTTATAAAGGTATTGGATCCTAAATGGATAATAAAAAAACCATACTTGTTACAGGTGCTGCAGGCTTTATTGGCTACCACCTTTGTGAGTCGCTGATTAAATTGGGTCACTCGGTTATTGGACTTGATAATATCAATGATTATTATGATGTTAATTTAAAATATGCCCGTTTAAATGAGTTAGGAATCAATCGCGAAAAGGCTGAGGTCTTTAATACATTATCTAGCAGCACATTACACATTACCCAAATGCAGTTTATCCGCATGCATTTAGATGATCGTGAAGCGCTTCCAAAACTATTTAATGAATTAAATTTCGAACTGGTTTGTAATTTAGCGGCCCAAGCTGGGGTTCGTTACTCACTTAATAACCCTGAAGCTTACATAGACTCTAATATCAATGGTTTTTTGAATATTTTAGAGTGCTGTAGACATCATAATATAAAACGGTTGCTATACGCTTCCAGTTCCAGTATTTATGGCAATAGTGGTATGGTGCCATTTACAGAAACTGCCAATGTAGATAAACCAATTAGTTTGTATGCAGCTACTAAAAAGTCAAATGAACTCATGGCGCACACTTACAGTCATTTGTATGGAATCGAAACTATTGGACTTAGATTTTTTACAGTTTACGGTCCTTGGGGACGACCTGATATGGCTATGTTTTTATTTACTGATGCCATTATTAATAAAAAAACTATTAAAGTCTTTAACAACGGCAACCTGTCTAGAGATTTTACCTATATCGGTGACATTGTTGCTGGTATTATGGCTACTCTTTTAGAGGATTCAAAAGACACATCGCTATACAAACTGTATAATATTGGTAACAGCGCTCCAGTAAAACTTATGGATTTTATAAAATCTATTGAAAATAATTTGGGTATAGTAGCCAAAAAAGAAATGCAACCCATGCAAGCTGGGGATGTCCATCAAACATGGGCGGATGTAAGCAAACTGCAAAATGATTACGACTATAAATCAAATACTTTACTTTCTGATGGTGTCTCGGCCTTTATTAATTGGTATAAATTGTATTACAATTTGAAATAAAAATCAACTTAGTTTTTTACGTCCTTTCATTAAAAATTTATTTTGAATAACCCTAAAAATTAACAATTTAACTCGTAATTTTTTGTTAATTTTGCGACTTATTTAATTAACCTAATACTATAACGTTTGAAAAACTATATATGAAAAAAAATTTACTCTTCATTTTCTTTCTTGTTATTAATTTTTTAAATAGCCAGGAAACCCATATTGACTTTGACACATACAACCCCGAGGTAACTTTTGAGAGTTGGAATAATTCAAGCACATTTGCTTTAACAACTAATCCAATTCAAGATCCTGTTAACGCATCTATTAATGTTGGACAGTTCACTGCTGGTGCAGATGATGGTGGAAATTTTGATAGTAATATTGGAATTGGTGTAATTAATCCTACAACTGTTTTTACTTCTCCATTTGATTTAGGCGAATTAAATTACTTTACAATGAAAGTATTTGCTTTGGAAGAAGTTACTTTAACCTTTCATATTGAAAACTCACCTGATTGGGGTAATTTTGAAGAAGCAACTGCAACAATTGGTCCTAATCAAATAAATCAATGGGTTGAACTTTATTTTGATTTTAATAATGTCTCAAATATTTTTATGAATAATATTGTTATTAAAGTTGATGGACCTGATTGGGTCAGTGGAGATTTTTTATTTTTTGATGATATAGTAGGTCCACCTTTATACTCGTCTCCTGCATTTGAATATTCACCGGCTGACTTATCTACTGATGTTTCTGTTGGGGTGGTTATGGAAATAGTTACAAATAATAAGTTTTATGATCCAGGAGCTGTTACAATTACTGATTTTACAAATAAAGTTGCTCTTAGATTAGGTGATGAAAATGGAGCAGATGTTGCTTTTCAAGCTTCCATTGTTGATGATAGTAGAATTACAGTATCCCCTGACTCAGATTTAGATTACCTAACAACATATTGGTATGGTGTGATTGACAATACAGTATATAGTTCAAATGGTACTTACATAACTGGAGTTGGAGCAACTTTTACTACAAAAGAACCCGTTACAGGTGATATTAATGTGATGTTGATTGATTATGAAACTCCAGAAACAAGTATTGCTTTTGAATCTTGGGGTTCAGCTGGTTTTGCACAAACTCCAAATCCAGCCCCTGACGCTGTTAATCCTTCTTCCCAAGTAGGTCAATTTACTCACCCTGGTGGAGAATGGAGTTCAACGATTGAAACTTCTCCAACATTAGATAATATTGATTTTGCTGAGACTCCTTACTGGAATGTAAAGGTTTGGGCAGACAAACCTATCGATATAGTGTTTAAACTCCAAAACAATGTAACGCATTGGATAAACAATGAGTTTACTTATTCCTTATCAAATGAAGAAATTGACCAATGGGTTCAATTGTCCTTTAATTTTTCGAATGTAACTGCAACGAATTATAATCGTATTCAAATGTGGTTTGATGGAAATACTTCTGGGGGTTCTGTAGCTGGAGATGTGTATTATTTTGATGATATTGAAAAAAGCAGTGTTCCTCCACCTGCAGTTGTCACATTTTCACCTACAGACGGAGCAAGTGATATACTCCAATACAGCCAAATATCTATTGAATCAAATTTTCAATTTGTAAATATAGATGGTTCAGACATTGAAAACCCAACAAGTGTATTAGAATTAAGAAATGATAATAGTAATGGAGTTGAAGTTCCCTTTTACGCTGCACTTTCAACAAACAAAACTAAATTTACAATTGTTCCAGTAGAACTCCTATCAAATGGTGCAACTTACTGGTATGGAGTTAAGGATGGAATGATTAAATATGACGAAAATCAATCCACTGTTTCTGGTGTTAATTCTACTTTTTCAGTTACTAATGATGCTATGCCTGATATGGAAGTTTACAACGATTTTGATGGAAACTCTCTTTGTTTACTAACAGAAGCACTGAATGATCCTGAGTCTGGAATTGCTCCTTCTTTTGATTTATTTGCACAAGATCCGATGAATCCATCCAATTCTGTAATGCAGTGGACAAAAGGTACTACTTGGTACGGATGGGAAAGAATCAATGTTCAATTAAATGCCCCATTTGATGCAAGTTTAGGAGATCTTTTTTCGTTTCGAGTTTTATCACCCGTTAAAACTGGAATCAGATTCAAATTGACAGATGCTTCTTATGATTGGGAACAGACTGGTAACTATGAAACAGGATCTGAAAGTTTTCCAGATCCTTCAATAGTTGTTGAAAATCAATGGCAAACATTTTATTTTAATATATCTGATTTAGCTGATGGAGTTAGTTTTGACCATTTACAAATTTTTATTGGTCGAGGAGATATGGATGCTGATGTATCGAACACAACTTTCTATGTTGACGATATTATGGGACCTGCTTTACAAACAACAGCTTCAAATAATGATCTTGAAATTACGAATGTTGTTATATATCCAAACCCTGCTAATGATATTGTTCAAATCAAAAATTTAGAAGGTATTAAAACAATTAAGATTTTAGATATAAATGGACGAATTGTAAGTCAAACTACTACTGATTCAAATTTATTTTCAGTTGCTTTTCTAAACAAGGGTTTTTATTTTGTTGAAATCAACGGACACATTAAAAAATTAATTAAAAATTAAACCTTATTTAATTATGGGATAATTTCAATAAAGTCTTTATCCCATTTTTTTTAATTCCAATACCTAATACTTGTATTAAAATGTTTATACAAAATATTTTTTCGAAGCTTTTTGTAACTATTGTAGTTTTATTTATTTCAATTTCAAATTATGCTCAAGTTGCTATAGTCAAAGGAGTTGTTGTCGATGAATCAGGTACACCTTTACTTGGAGCTACAATCATTGTTGAGGGAACTGCTAATGGAGTTACTACAGATTTTGATGGAAAATATTTGTTAAACGTCAAAAAAGAAGATGCAATTCTTGTTTTTTCTTATTTAGGGTTTGAAACTCAAAAAATTTCGCTAGCAAATCAAAGCGTTGTAAATGTTATTTTGAAAGAAGATTTAAACTCACTTGAAGAAGTTCAGGTTGTAGCTTTTTCAAAACAGAAAAAAAGTTCTGTTATTGGATCAGTTTCGACTATTAATACATCTGATCTTAAATTACCATCTACTAACTTGACATCTTCATTTGCAGGACAAATTGCAGGGATGATTTCTTATCAACGTTCAGGAGAACCTGGCCAGGATAATGCAGAATTTTTTATTCGTGGTGTTACAACATTCGGGTATAAAAATGATCCACTTATTTTACTTGATGGATTGCAAATTACTACCTCAGATTTAGCTCGTATTGAGCCTGATAACGTTGCCTCTTTCTCCATAATGAAGGATGCTACAGCAACATCACTTTACGGAGCAAGAGGAGCTAACGGTGTAATTTTAGTAACAACAAAAGAAGGCAAAGTTGGGAAAGCTAAAATATCTGTTCGATATGAATCGTCGTTTTCAAGCCCCTCAAAAGTAAATAACTTTTTAGGTGCTGTTGATTATATGAAACTATATAATAAAGCTCTACGAGCTCGCGATCAATCTGCTCCTTTACTTTACTCTATACAACAAATTTATGGTACTGAAAATGGAGGTGATCCAAATATTTATCCAGATGTGGATTGGTTTAATGAGTTGTTTAATGACTATGCACAAAATCACAGAGTAAATTTGAATATTTCTGGTGGGGGTGATGTTGCACAATATTACTTAGCATTATCTCACATAAATGAATCAGGTCTACTAAAAGTTGATCCATTAAATAATTTTAATAATAACATTAATATTAAGCGATCAAATTTAAGAGCGAATGTTAATGTTAATTTAACAAAGACCACTAAAATTGCAACTAAGTATTACTCATTATTTGAACGCTATAATGGCCCAACGGTTAGTGCGAACGATATTTTTGGTATGGTTGTTCAAGCTAATCCTGCGAATTTCCCAAAGGTGTTTGAACCTGATGCAAATACAATAAATTTTAGTCATTCACTTTTTGGGAATAAAGGTAATGGTGGCTTTCCTAATCCTTATGCTGAAATGGTAAAAGGCTACAAAGATCGTTTTTCTAATACCACGCTTGCTCAATTTTCTGTCGAACAAAATTTAGATGCCATTACTGAGGGGCTTCGTCTTCGCGGTATGGCTTCAGTAAGAACTTATTTATCAAATGAAAATGAAAGAAGTTTCACCCCTTTTTATTACGGGCTTTCTGAAATTCAGACAGATGAGGGAATTGATTATTCGCTTTATAATATACAAGAAGGTACAGAATATTTGAACGCTCCTACGGTATCAAATGACGGGAATAGTAACTTTTATTATGAAATGGTTGCAGAGTATAATAGAGAATTCAACGAAAAACATGAGTTTGGTGGTTTGCTAGTAGCAAACTTCACTGAAGCATTAAATACTATTGGTGGAGGTAATACATCGTTTTCAACACTTCCGTCAAGAAATATGGGAGTTTCTGGAAGATTTACTTACAACTATGGTAAACGTTATTACACTGAATTTAATTTTGGTTACAATGGTTCAGAAAAGTTTTCTGAGCAAAATAGATTTGGTTTTTTTCCATCTTTTGGAGTTGGGTACATAATGTCTAATGAATCTTGGTTTGAAGAAAAACTTCCTTCTATTAATTTATTAAAATTTAAATACACTTTTGGATTGGTGGGTAATGATGGAATTTCCTCTCCTGAAGATCGTTTCTTTTATTTATCAGATGTGAATTTAAATAACGGTGGAACTGGTTATACTTGGGGTGCTGATTATAACAACTATTACAATGGATATTTTGTGAATCGATATGATAATCAAAATGTTACATGGGAAGTAGCAGAAAAAACCAATTACGGTTTAGAGCTAGGATTATTTAACAAAATGACCCTTTTGGTGGATTATTTTGAAGAGCACAGAAGAAATATCTATATGCAACGCGATTATATTCCAGAAACTATGGGGCTTACTACCACTATTAGTAGTAATGTTGGTGAGGTTAAATCTCAAGGTATTGACTTGTCAATAGATTATAATCATGCATTTTCTTCAGGCTTTTATGTTTCTGCCAGAGGTAATTTTACTTATGCCACAAACGAAATTTTAGTAAATGGCGAGCCGGAGTATCAAAATCAAAATTTAAGTAGAATTGGATATCCAATAAATCAGCAATGGGGATATATAGCGGAACGTCTTTTCATCGATCAAGAGGATATTCAAAATTCACCTGAGCAGTTCAATGGTTTTTCATCAAATAATGCTTACATGCCTGGAGATATAAAGTACAAAGATGTAAATAACGATGGGGTAGTTAATGAGCTGGATATGACACCAATTGGAAAACCTTATGTCCCTGAGATTGTTTATGGATTTGGAGTTTCGGCCGGATATAAAAACTTTGATTTTTCCATGTTCATGCAAGGCACAGCAAGGACTTCATTCTTTATACAGCCTGAAAATATATCTCCTTTTATAGATGAGCGTAATGCCTTGAGTATTATTGCAGATAATTACTGGTCTGAAAATAATCCAGACCCCAATGCATTTTGGCCAAGATTGTCCACAAATGTCGTTGAAAATAATGAAAAACCATCTACTTGGTGGTTAAGAGATGGTGATTTTCTTAGATTAAAGAGTGTTGAATTTGGATATACAATCCCTGATAGATTTGGAAATTTCTTTTCTGATGTATCAGCTCGACTTTATTTTACCGGATTGAATCTTCTTTATATTTCTAAGTTTGATTTATGGGATCCTGAAATGGCAGAAAACGGATTAGGGTATCCACCTCAAAGAGTGTATAATATTGGTTTACAAGTAAAATTTTAAAAAGATGAAAAAAAGTATTATGTTCAAAAGAGTGTTTGTATTGTTTTTTTTGGTCACATTTAGTTGTGAAGACTATCTTGACATTGTTCCAGATAGAACACAAGAGATAAGCTTGCTATTCAATAGGCGTGAAACTGCTTTTAATGCGTTAGCAAACTGTTATAGTTATTTACCTCAAAAAGATGATATTTATGGCAGCTTTGTCATTGCTTCAGATGAGTTGACAACCCCAATTCAAAAGGAACCAAACTCTACTAAATTAATGAAAGGTGAGCAATCTGTATCTAATCCAAAAATGAGTTTTTGGTCAGGATTCAGTGGCGGACAAGACCAAGGGTCCCTTTGGGAAGCTATAAGAAGTTGTAATATTCTGATGGATAATATCGATTTAGTTATTGATATGGAGCAAGAGGAAAAAAATGAGTGGAAAGCAGAAGCACAATTTCTAAAAGCATATTATCATTTTTTATTATTAACATATTATGGACCAATTCCAATTGTAGATGTTAATATTCCAATATCCGCAGATGATAATGAGGTAAGAATTGAAAGACAACCTGTAGATCAAGTAATATCTTATATTACCCAGACTATCGATGAATCAATTCTAAATTTACCTTTTCGTGTTACCGGTAGCAATGACTTGGGGCGAGTAGATCAAGTTATTGCAAAAGCTATAAAGTCCAGAGTCTTGCTATATAGTGCAAGTCCACTATTTAATGGTAACTCAGAATTTTATTCAGGATTTACAAATAATGATGGTGAAAATTTATTCAATTTAAATTATGATGTTGAAAAATGGCAATTGGTAGTCGATGCTACCACTGAAGCAATCATAGCAGCAACAGGTCAAGGAGTTTCAATGTATCAATACACAGGAGAAGTTCCAACATTTGATAATTTTAATTACATAAATCCTTTTATAAAAAGTCAATATGATATTAGATACACTGTAACTGATCCATGGAATTCGGAACTAATATGGGGCAACTCTAGACCCGTAGATAGCTGGTGGAGAATTCAAGCAGGTTGCTTAATGAAAAATCCATCTGCATCATCAGGAGAAGCTGCATGGCAGTGGGTTGCACCCACTATGCGAATGGCAGAGCTATATTATACTAAAAATGGGTTACCTATTGAAGATGACTTAACATTTGATTACAATAACCGATATGATGTCACGCCTGTTTCTTTTTTACAACGTTACGTAGCCCAATATGGGCAAAGTACAGCTAAACTTAATTTAGATAGAGAACCTCGCTTTTATGCCTCATTGGCTTTTGACAGAGGTATTAGCAGGAGTTGGGGAGAATTATGGAGCCTTAGAATGCGTAAAGGAGAAAATCATGGACGTAATGCTAATACTAGTGATTATCTAACGACAGGTTATGGTTTGAAAAAAATTGTTCACCCAGATTCTGAGGGAGACACTTATTCAAAAATTGTACGTTATCCATTTCCCATAATTAGATTAAGTGAGCTTTATTTGAATTTAGCAGAAGCAATTAATGAGCTTAATGGTCCGTCTCAACAGGTTTATGATGCATTAAATGTTATCAGAGACCGAGCTGGAATTCCGTCAATTGAAGAGAGTTGGGGAGATGCTAATCTAACCTCCAATGTTGGTAAACATACCAATCAGGTTGGATTACGAGAAATAATTAGACAAGAACGCCTAATAGAACTTTCTTTTGAAGGACATAGATATAATGATATTAGAAGATGGAAATTAGGACTTGAATACTTTTCTACCAATGTCAAAGGGTGGTCTGTAGATGAAGAGTCTCAAGCTAACTTTTATAATGTTATCGATGTTGGGTTACGCTCATTTAATTCCCCAAGAGATTATTTTCATCCAATTAGTTTTAATGAGATAAATATAAATCCAAATTTAGTTCAAAATCCAGGTTGGTAAAACTTAAAAAATAGAATTATGAAAAAATTATTTTTAGTACCTCTTTTAATTTTTCTTGTTACAGGATGCTCCAAAAGTGAAGATGGTGATACGACACCTCCTGGAGCATTAACCGTTCAAAATGTAACTCCTACCAATGGAGGAGGTATTATAGAATATACTTTACCTGAAGATAATGATATTTTATATGTTCGCGCTGAATACACAAATTCTAACGGAGTTGATGTAAGTAGAGCATCAAGTAGTTATAACAATACAATAGAAATATCCGGATTGAATCAAACTACTGCGTTAACTATTACACTTTACGTAGTAGACGAAAACTACAATCAATCAACACCTATTTATGTTGAACTAATTCCACTTGAGTCTTTTATTTATTTGGTACAAGAGAGTATTGAAATCACTAGTGATCTTGGTGGATTCAGAATTAATTGGGATAATATTGAATCAAAAACAGTTTATGTTTTTGTTCACATTAATGATGGTGTTGAAGAAGAAATAAGAATTTTATCTTCAAGCACTGCTCAAGAATCAATTGCTGTAAGAGGACTTCCCGCTGTTGAAATAAGTATTTCAACTCGGGTTCAGGATTTTGATGAAAACACAACAGGTCTAGAAGAAAAAGGTATATTAACACCCCTTTTTGAAGAAGTAATAGATAAGTCAACCTGGACGCTTTTAGCCTCTCAATCTGTTGACGGAAATGCCTGGGAGGGTGCATCTTCTAATTTTTGGGATGATGTAATTGATACCACAGGAAATAATTCTGATAATAGTTATTTTATGATTTGGAGAGATCTAAATGGAGGTTCACTAAACTGGCCACTAGATTTAGTCATTGACCTAAATAAAAATGTTAAAATAACTAGATTTACAGTGTGGCAGCGTGCATATTGGTATAATGGTCCCTCAGATGTTCCTTATTATTTTCAAGAGGAAAATATGAAGAGTTTCAATATTTATGCCAGTAATGATGCACAAACATGGGAGGAGTTAGGCCAATTTGATATCGGTGACCCAAGGGATTCAGAAGGTAATATCCCAACTACGGCTTTAGAATCTGCTGCTAATGGTCATGAATTTGAACTTGATAATGTTTCTGAACAATTTAGATATTTGAAGTTTAGCGTAACTTCCAATTTCGGAAGTGAAACTTATGTCAATGGTTCTGAAATTACTCTATATGGTTTAGATAATCTTTAACTAACACTCTGATATATGCGATTTGTATTTGCCCTTTGTCTTTTATTCCAGATATCTTATGGACAGCTCTTAAGTACATCAGGATCTCAAATTATTGATGATAACAATCAGGAAATTCTTTTGAGAGGTATTGGGCTTGGTGGATGGATGCTTCAAGAAGGGTATATGATGAACTCTGTGGGTGGTGCAAATACCCAATATGAATTTAAAGATAATTTAATTGAATTAATTGGATCCGAAGAAACTCAGATATTTTATGACAACTGGTTAGATAATTTCGTTACTGAATCAGATATTCAGGACATTGCTAGTCAAGGCTACAACAGCGTTCGCTTAGCGATGCATTATAATCTTTTCACATTACCTATTCAAGATGAGCCTGTAGACGGAGTTAATACTTGGCTTGATAAAGGATTTGAAATGGTAGATGATTTATTGAGTTGGTGTGAAACCAATCAAATATACCTAATACTAGATTTGCATGCAGCACCTGGAGGGCAAGGCTATGATTCTGGGATTTCAGATTACAACCCTGATTTACCTTCACTTTGGGAAAGCGATTTTAATAAAAGTAAAACTGTCGCTCTTTGGGGTCAATTAGCAGATCGCTATAAAGATGAACCATGGATCGGTGGATATGATCTTATAAATGAAGTAAATTGGACCCTAGGTACTTACGATTTAAGAAACTTATATATTCAAATCACAAATGCAATCCGTGCTGTTGATACAAACCATATTATTTTTATCGAAGGTAATGGTTTTGCCAACGATTTCACTGGATTAACACCTCCTTGGGATAATAATTTAGTATATAGTTTTCATAAGTATTGGTCTTACAATAACGAAAATTCGCTGGATTGGGTTTTGGGTATTAGGGATACTTATAATGTTCCATTGTGGTGTGGTGAAACTGGTGAAAATTCCAATACGTGGTATAGAGATGCTTTCAAGTTATACGAAGACAACAATATCGGATGGGCTTCTTGGCCTTTTAAACGAATTGAAACCATTGTCGCCCCTTATTCTGTCTCTTCAAATCAAAACTATGAAGCGATTATTAATTATTGGAAAGGTGAAGCCGCTGCACCTAGTGTTAATAATGCTATAGCTGGTTTGAGTCAATTAACAACAGATATTTTAAACTCTAATACGACTTTTTTCGAAGATGTTGTGGATGCTCAGTTACGTTTACCTCAAGACTCTTCACTGTTACCTTATTCAGACCATCAAATTCCTGGAATAATTTATCTTTCAGATTATGATTTTGGAATTAATGGAATCGCATACAATGATAATGACTATGTAGACTACAGTTTAGAGAGCGGGATTGATTATCAGCCATGGAACAAAGGTTGGAATTATCGAAATGATGGAGTTGATATTCAATCTAATAATGACACATTTAATTCCAACGGTTTTCATATAGGATATGTTAATGACGGAGAATGGATGAAGTACACGGTTAATATTTCTGCTACAGGGTATTATGATCTTAGTATAAGGTACGCATCACCACAAGCAGGAGGGAAATTAAAATTATTTTTAGATGATATTGATGTTTCAGAATCTATTTCTATTTACAATAGTGGTGGTTGGTCTAATTTTGTTAATGGATATTATGAAGGAGTATATTTAGAATCAGGCACACATGAACTGAAGGTTAAAATCATTGGAGATAATGAGTTTAATGTAGGAAGTATAGAATTTATAAATTCAGCAACAATTCCAACTTTTGGTCCAATAGGATCAAATGTTCTGAATGATGAAAAAAGTATTAGATTGGTTTTAAACCAACCAATTTCTAATGATCAAGCTATAGAAAGCAATCAATTTATTATTAATATCGATGGGGTTTCAAGTTCTATAGAATCTGTTCAAATTGATCCTACAAATAATCGAGTGATATTATTTGAAATGGAAGATTTTTTAAACTTCCAACAAAATATTACAATTGACTATTTAGGTTCAATTATAACTTCAAGTTATGATAGCTCATTACTTAATCAATTTTTTAATTATCCGGTAAATAATAACCTTCCAGAGAGAGGCTTAATTCCCGGAAAAATTCAAGCTGAAGATTATAATAACCAATCTGGTTTAAGTGTAGAGGATACCAGTGATGTATTTGGAGGTCAAAATATAGGCTCAACCGATACTGGAGATTATGCTGAATATCTTGTTTTAGTAGAAGAAACAGGTTTGTACGAATTAGATATTAGATACGCAGCAAGTTTTCAACAAGGAATTATGCAGTTAGAAATGATTAATAATGACTCCAATCAAAGTCTAGGTTGGTTTACCATTCCAATTACTGGTGATTGGCAAAATTGGTATACTCTGTCAAGCGAAATTCAACTAACAAAAGGGGCCTATACTTTAAAAATGACAGTATTACAGCCAGGGTTTAATATTAATTGGTTTAATTTTACTTTAACTGAAAGTTTAGGTTTTAATAATGAAGTAAATAATAATTCACACATCAAAATATATCCGAATCCTGCTGAAAATATTTTAAATATTGATTCAGAATCAAAATCCATTGATTCCTTGTCCTTATTTGATATAAACGGTCGTCAAATTTCTCAACATATGTATTCCACTTATACTTCGAATATTTTACTTAATTTTCCAAATATTGATTCTGGTATTTATATTTTAAGGATTACATCCGGTGACCAAGTCTATCATAAAAAATTATTTAAAAAGTAGTTATAAATTAATTAAACCAATATGAAATCAATTAATTTAACATGTTTTATAATTTCTATTTCATTTTTGTTAAATATGTCTTGCAAAAAAATAGCGATTCCATCTTCTGATGAGTGGGAAGTTGATTTTTTTGACGATTTTCATTCATTTGACAGTAATAATTGGCAAGATCAGCGTATTTGGGTTAATAATGAAACCCATTGTTATGTTCCAGATAATGAATTTAACACTAGGGAAGTTAGTAACGGTACATTAAAACTAAGAGTTGTTAACATTGAAGAAAAACGTCCATGTGACAATTACGATAAGCAAGGAAAAATTCATCCTAATACAAAATATGTAGCGGGTCGTATTGCTTCAAAGAACCGTCAGGAATTTATTAAAGGTAAGTGGACTGCTCGTTTGCGTTTACAAAATAACGGTCAGGCCAGTATGTTTCCTGCTTGGTGGATTTTAGGGTCACAAAATAATGAGCCGCCTGTACAAGAAGCAGACGAATATATTTGTTGGCCAACCACAGGTTCAGGAGAAATAGATATTTTCGAACATCATGGCGATCATCAAAAAGATCATTTTACTACAGGTGCGATAAAAAGTTTAGGAAAATGTGGAGAAGGCGACTGGTGGAGCTTGCGAAAAGGATTTGACGCAACATTAAATGAATACCACGACTATTCAGTAGAATGGGAGGGTTCTGATCTTTTATATAGGCTAGATGGTGATGAGATTTATAGAAATAAAGGTTTGGGAGATAATTATCCTGAACCAATGTTTGCAATTTTAAATTTTGCCAAAATTACTGATTCACCAATGAAAGGTGAGTGGGTAATGGAAGTAGATTGGGTAAAACATGAATTCAGAAAACAATAAATTTAAAGTACTACAAAATGATTTACTACAAAAAGTTCTTTTTAATTTTAATTCTCATATTATCCTCAAAATTAATTATTGCTCAAAAATCTAAATTATCTAGTGCTAATCTCGATTTTATAAATAAACCAATCGAATTATACACTACGGCAAAGGATACGGATTTAAGATTGAGTAAAAGAAAAAATAAAATATTCAAACCACGTGTTCAGCCTTTAGAAACAGAGGTTTCAATTTTTATTAATCCAAATAAGACATTTCAAGAATATCTAGGAATTGGCGGTGCTATCACAGATGCATCATCTGAAGTATTTTCAAAACTAAGCTCCGAAAAACAAAATGATTTTCTTCAGGCATATTATGGCAATGATGGAATACGATATAATATTATACGGACTAGTATTCATAGTAGTGATTTTGGTCTTGGAAGTCACACTTATATTGAAGATGGCGATAAAGAATTGAAATCTTTTTCAATTGAAAAAGATTTAGAAAAACGTATTCCTATGATTAAGAGAGCTCAAGCACTTATTGGTGATAAATTAGTTTTTTATGCAAGTCCTTGGAGTCCACCTGCATTTATGAAAACTAATAATAATATGCTTCGTGGTGGTAAATTAATTCCAAAATACCGACAGCCTTGGGCAAATTATTATGTAAAGTTTATTGATGCCTATGAAGCATTAGGTATTCCTGTTTGGGGTCTTACCATACAAAATGAACCTATGGCGACACAGCGATGGGAATCATGTATTTACACTGCAGATGAGGAAAGAGATTTTTTAAAATTTTTTTTAGGACCTACTCTAAAAAAAGCAGGTCATGGAGATAAAAATATAGTGGTTTGGGATCATAATCGAGATTTAATATCTAACCGTGCAAATACTATTTTTGAGGATCCTGAAGCTTCTAAATATGCTTGGGGTATAGGATTTCATTGGTATGAAACATGGACAGGTAGCTTACCTAACTATGATAATTTAAAAAATATAAAGGATTCATATCCAACAAAAAATTTATTATTTACCGAAGGATGTCAAGAAGGGTTTAATACTGATAGACTATATCACTGGCCCAATGCTGAGCGTTACGGTAATTCAATGATTAATGATTTTAATAGTGGTACTGTTGGTTGGACTGATTGGAATATCTTATTGGACGAACGTGGAGGTCCAAACCATGTTTCGAATTTTTGTTTTGCACCTGTTCACGCCGATACTAAATCCAATGAACTCATATTTACTCCCACATATTATTATATTGGACACTTTTCAAAATTTATCCATCCGGGCGCTTTACGTGTAAGTACTACAACTAGTAGAACAACGATTGAAAGTACCTCTTTTCAAAACCAAGATGGAAATATAGTTACAGTTGTGATGAACCCAAAAGACGAAAGAATTACTTATAAACTCATAGTAGGTAATGCTGAGTCTGTTTTTGAAATTGAACCTCGTGCTATGCAAACTATAATATATTAATTTAATAAAAATGAAAAATAATATTTCTTACATAGCTTTCGTTGTTTCATTAGGGGGGTTTTTGTTTGGATTTGATGCAGGTATTATTTCTGGGGTTATGTCTTTTGCCGGTCCAGAGTTTGATCTCAACGAAATTCAATCTGGATGGGTTGTAAGTTCTCCTTCTTTTGCAGCGATGTTTGCCATGCTATTTTCTGGTCGTTTAAGTGATATACTAGGTAGAAAGAAATTATTAATTTTTGTTGCTTTATTTTATGCTATTTCCGCTGTTTTTTCTGCTTATTCGAGTTCTTATGAGATGATTTACATTGCAAGAATGATAGGGGGTTTAGCATTTGGAGCAGCTTTAGTTTTAGCACCAATATATATTGCAGAAATTGCAACCGCCAAAAACAGGGGTAAATTAGTGACTTTGCAACAGTTAAATATAGTTTTTGGTTTTTTCGCTGCTTTTTTAAGTAATTACTTTTTTAATAGATATAACACAATAGATAATTCTTTTTTAAATGATTCAACTGTTTGGAGGTGGATGCTGGGAGTTGAATTTTTTCCTGCAATTATTTATTTTATTTTTTTATTTTTTGTACCAAAAAGTCCTCGCTGGTTATTTCTCATAGGAAAACACAAACAAGCTAAAGAAATTTTAATCAACCTTCATGGTGAAAAACTTGGACTTGAAGAAATGCTTTCAATTGAAAAAGCCGCAAATTTAGATCAAAATAAATCTAAATTAAATGTCAAAGATTTGTTTAATAGGTCTTTACGTTTTGTTCTAATTGTTGGTTTAGTTATTGGAGTTTTGCAACAGATTACAGGGATTAACGCTGTTTATTTTTATGCTACATCTATTTTTAAACAAACAGGTATCGGTACTGACGCTTCATTTTCATCTGGAGTCTTGTTAAGTACTATTTCTGTTATTTTCACCTTTGTAGCTATATATTTAATTGATGTAATGGGCAGACGACCTTTGTTGCTTATTGGGACTGCGGGAATTTCTGTTAGTCTTCTATTGTGTTCTTATGGATTTAATCAAGCTACTTATCAACTTAAAAAAGCCAATATCGATGCTTTTGAATTTATAAATTCTAGTGATTTGAGTTTGCTTTCTGATAAAGTTTATGACAACGATGTACAGTTTAAAACAGAAGTAAAACAGATCTTAGGAAATCAGGTTTATTCTAAAAATGATGGTGAAATTCTTGAATCTGCAACTAATATTAATGCTACATTAATTTTGATTGGAATTTTAGGATTTATAGCATGTTTTGCTTTTTCTTTAGGCCCTGTTATGTGGGTTTTACTTTCTGAGTTATATCCCATCAAGTACAGAGGATTAGCTATTGGGGTTATTGCTTTTATTAATTCACTAATTAGTTCAATAGTTCAACTCATTTTCCCCTGGGAATTATCAAACTTAGGTAGTGCTTTAACATTTTTTATTTTCGGTTCGATCGCATTAATTGGATTTTTTGTTCTGTTGAAAATATTACCGGAAACTAAAGGGAAATCTTTAGAAGAATTAGAACTCCAACTTCAAAATTAATTGTTTTTCACTACCTATTTTATATATTTGATTATTAAACTTTTAAATCCAAATGAAAATAATTTATTCAACTAATTTTTTTATAATTATTGCCATTTGCTTGAGTTTTACTTCTGTATTATATTCTCAAATCAAAAAAAATGATTCCTATAAAAAGCAGCCTAATTTTTTATTTGTCTTGGTTGACGACCAACCTTTTGATGCCTTAGGCTTTACAGGAAGGTATCCATTCTTAAAAACTCCCAATATTGATAAACTAGCTCATGAAGGTGTTAATGTTGAGAACTTTTTTGTAACTCAATCAATTTGCTCCCCCTCTAGAGCCAGTTTTTTAACTGGTACATATCCCCATATTCATGGCGTAAATCAAAACAACCGTCACGTAGATCCAAACTGGGTAGAGTTTGCTCCTTACTCGAGCCATTTGCAAGATGCTGGATACGAAACTGCACATGTTGGGAAAATTCACATGGCTCATGAAAGGGATGAGGCTCACATAAGACCTGGGTTTGATTACTGGTTTAGTTTTATTGGTCAGGGGAAATATATAGATCCCCCTGTAAATGATAACGGTTATGAATATCAAGAAAAGGGTTATATGACTGATATACTTACAGAAAAAGCTATTAATTGGCTAAAAGAAATAAGAAATCCCAATAAACCATTTAGCTTAAATCTTTGGCATAAAGCTGTTCATGAACCCCATCTTCCAGCTGAAAGACATAAAAATCTATATAATGGTGTAGAGTTGCCATCTCCCCCATATAATACCCATAAAGAAACTTTCAAAGGAAAGCCTGAATGGCAACGAAAAAAAACATTTGGATTTGATTGGAAGAAAAATCTTCCAATTCCACCAGAACTTCCTGAACTAACATGGCCAATAAACTATGATAAAAATATGCAACTTCTTCGTTGTATTGCGGCTATTGACGAATCTCTTGGGAAGGTTTTAGAAACTTTAGAGGCCATAGGAGAGTTGGATAACACTGTTATTATTTACAGTAGTGATAATGGTTACTTTTTAGGAGAACATACATTCAATGATAAGAGATTAGCTTATGAAAATTCCATGCGAGTTCCTATGTTGATCCGTTACCCTAAATTAATCAAAGCAAAAACTGTTGTTAAAGAACAATGTTTGAATATCGATATGGCTCCAACAATACTTGATTTAGCTGGAATTGAAATACCAGATTACATGCAGGGTGAATCTATGATGCAATTAATCAGTGGAGAACCATCTCCCAAATGGCGAACTTCAATATTATTTGAATACTATTTGGATACTTATTGGCCTTATGCAGGTCCAAATCAAATTGCCGTGCGTACAGATCGTTATAAACTTGTAGACTCCTTTTTGAAAAATGATATTGACGAATTATATGACCTCCAAAATGATCCTGGGGAGATGACTAATTTAATTACTTTAGAGCAATATGATAATGTTGAAGATAAATTAAGGCAAGAAGCCGAGAGATTAAAAGAAAAATATAACTACAAAGCCGATAGGGATTGGTGGTTAAGAAAAGTTTTAAAAGAAAAAAAAATTAAATAAATTAATATTACGATGGAATACAATTATTTAAAAAAACTATTGACTTTATCCATTTCAATTTTCACAATTTGTCTTTCTGCACAAAGTTTTGAAGTTTCTGGTATAGTTTTAGAAAAAGAAACAAATGCGCCACTGGCAGGTGCCACAATTATTATTAAAGGGACTACAATCGGGGTAACATCTGATTTTGATGGTAATTTTAAAATAACAGCTAACCAGAATCAGTTCTTGGTCATATCATATATCGGATTTAATGATGTTGAAATAGAGATTACTTCAAATGAGGTTGTAATTTTAATGGAACCAAGTTTAGATGAACTTGATGAAGTTACCATAAGCGTTGGGTATTTTGATATAAGTAAAAAAGATCTATCTGGTTCAATTACACAGATTAAATCTGAACAACTAGAACAAAACAGAGCTTCCACTTTGGAAAATTTATTACAAGGTCAAGTTGCTGGAGTTGTAGTTACTGAAAGTGCTGAACCAGGAGGAGGAGTTGGTATTTCCATTCGTGGTACTAATTCTCTTCTCGGTGGTACACAACCTTTATACGTACTCGATGGGATTCCAATCAACCCAGTTGCCGACGCCGCGGGTAATGGAAATTCAGGTGGCACTCAGAGTTCTATGAGTTTTGTTAACCCAAATGACATTGATAAAATAGAAGTTTTAAAGGATGCAGCTGCTACTGCTATTTATGGTGCAAGAGGGGCGAATGGCGTTGTTTTGATTACCACTAAATCTGCCAATAAGAATGAAGGTAAAGATAAAATATCATTTACCTTTGATAGTTATATTACTTCGGTTCGGGAAAAATTAGATGTTTTAGATGGTCCAGGTTTTGAAGCTTTTATGAATCAGCGAACTCTTAATCAAATTTATCAACAAATAACAAATCCTGATTTACCCAGACCAAATGGTAATCCTCCCCGACCTGTTGGTGTATGGAATCCTCAACAAAATCAAGTAATTGATTCGTTAAATTACCCCGACATTGCTAATTTAATAAGAGATTTTCCTATCACTCCATCTGGAATCAGTACAGATTGGCAGGACGAGACCTACAGAACAGCTATTACCAATTCATATAATTTAAGTTACAGAGGCGGTGATTTTAAGAAAAATTACGCATTGAGTCTAGGTATATTTGACCAGGAAGGAGTAATTACAAACACTACAAATAAAAGGGTTTTTTTAAATTCCAGAATCAAAAGAAAAGCTTTCAACGATAAAATTGATATTTACTCTAGGACCAATGTTTCACACAAACAAGGTAATGCCTCATCTGTTGGAAATGGTCAGATTTTTATGCAGAAAAGTGTAGTTTCTCAAGTTTTGCAATTTCAACCGATATATTCCATATTAGAAACTGGAGAAAATGATGAAATTTATTCTGCCCTCAATGAAGGAGATTTAATTTCAAATCCCTACACATTGGCTAAATATGTTATAGATGAAAAAAAATCAATTACTATTCGACAAGCACTTTCTCTGGTTGGTAAAATAACTCCAAAGTTAACGGCTACTTTGAGGGGGGCTTTTGATTATCAAAAAAATACTCGTGATAATTATTATCCTACCAATACAACCAGGGGATATATAAACAACGGTGAAGCTACTCAGTCTTACTCAGAGAATAGAAAAATTTATGCTGAGGGAAATTTACGTTATAGAAATCGTTTTAACCTTCATCGAGTTGATGCAACTATGGTTGCTACCTATGAACAAAATACCATACGTTCGATGTTTAATAAAGCACGGGATTTTGCAAATGATTACACTACATTTTATAACTTTAACAATGCAAATGAAATCCTCGTACCGATTTCACAGTTTAGAGAAATTGGCTTATTATCCGCACTGACAAGAGTTGGTTACAATTACAATAGAAAGTATTTCATTGATTTGAATGCTAGGGTAGATGCTTCTTCGAAATTTGCAAAAAATAAGAAAAGCGCCATATTTCCGTCACTTGCCCTATCATGGGCACTATCAGAGGAGCGTTTTATTAGAAATATCAGGCAAATCAATAATTTAAAACTTAGATTATCGTATGGTAAAACAGGAAGTAATCCCATTTCCCCTTATCAATCCTTGGCAATGATGAGTCCTATTCGCTACAATTTTGATGATGAAATTGCGATTGGATTCTATGAGCAAAATCTTCAAAATGACGACTTAACATGGGAAACAACCGATCAATTTAATATTGGACTGGATATAGGAATGTTTAAGTCCAAAGTTAATTTAACTTTTGATGCTTACCATAAATTAACTTATGATTTACTTCAAAATGTAAATTTACCATCGTCAAACGGTTATTCAAGTAGGGTTGATAATTTTGGAGAAATTGAAAATAAAGGATATGAAATTGGTTTACAAGCTGAAATGATTAAGGATGCCAATTTTAGTTGGAGTTTGAATTCAACTTTCAGTCTCAATAGGAATAAACTCTTAAGTCTTAATTCAAATTTAGATTATCAACTGGGACCATCTATTGGTTTTGCTCAAGCTAATCCCATAATGTTTATGGTTGGTCAACCTTTGGGTATTTTTTGGGGTGCTGAGACCGACGGCATTTTTGAAAATTGGGAACAAGCCAACGCTAGTGGTATTCCTAACGCTGCCCCCGGGGAGATTAATTATGTAAATCACAGTGTTGATTACGATGAGTTTGGTAATCCTTTAGAAAATCAGGAAATTGATTTCGATGATTATGTTAAGCTTGGAGATCCAAATCCAAATTTTAATTTTTCTATTGGAAGTGAATTCAATTACAAGAATTGGGATTTAAGTCTTTTATTTACCGGCCAAGACGGTGGCGACTTGTTTTGGGTAGATTCATGGCAGTTGAGTGGGCTTTTTAGAACAAGAAATCATTTGTCAGATTCTTTTGAAAACTCTTGGACAGCCCCATTGTCTTATTCAAACGGCTCTATTGTTTACGATCCAGCTATCGGAAATACAACTGACGTAGACCATCCTGCTGCTATCATTGCAAATGGTAATCGAAATACTCCTTCTGATAGACAGGTTTTTGACGGGTCCTTTTTTAGGCTTAAAAATATTAATCTTGGTTATAATTTTAATTTTAAAAATGGAAAATCTCTTCGAATGTATGTTTCTGGCCAGAATTTAGTGACATGGACGAAATACCCTGGATACGATCCAGAGGTTCAAACTTACACTAAAAATCCTCAAAGAAGAGGCGTGGACTTTGGGACCTATCCTGGAACAAAATCTTACATATTTGGATTAAAACTTAATTATTAACTCGAAAAATTATGAATACTAAAATATTATTTAAAATTAACTTGATATTACTCCTATTTTTTATAAATTCATGTGACGTCTTAGACGAGCAGCCTTTCACTCAAAACGAAACTGAAAATTATTTTCAAGATTCAAATGATGCTATCGATGGTTTAACGAGTGCCTACTCGCGTTTAAAAAGCGGTAATGGATATTACAAACAAAAATATTTATCTACAATTTTCGCAGCATCGGATCAAGGTTTATCCACATTTTTATTAAATAATTTTAAAAACGGCACGGTTACTTCCACTGATCCAAACATAGACACTATTTGGAAAGATATTTATGTTGCTATTCGTGATGCCAATATGGTTATTGCTAATGTCCCTGGTATTGACATGGATGAAGAACTTAAATCTAGAATAGTTGGAGAAGCAAAATTTTTAAGAGCACTTCATTACTTTAATTTAGTACGATGTTTTGGAGAAGTACCTCTCAGAACAGAACCGGTAACTGCAGAAGCTATTTCTGAGGGTCTTCCATTATCACCAATTGTTGATATATATAATCTAATTATTGAGGATTTACAGTATGCCTCATTAAATTGTTCCAATCGCGCTCAGACAGATATGGGAAGAGCAACAAATTCTAGTTCTTATGCCCTATTGGCAAAAGTATACTTAAGAATTGCTTCTTGTAAACAGACAGCTCTTGGTTTGATGAATGTTGGTAGTTCTGGAACTTCTAATGATGGAATTAATGGTAATATTGATTATTTACAATTTCAAGAATCTCCAGCTTATTATTATGAATCTGCAAAAAATAGTTGTGATGATGCATTATTAGATAGTGGATTTAGTTTAGTCGGAAATTTAGATGATTGGATTGCAATTTTTGATCCTAATAATGGGAATAGTCCTGAAATGTTATTTGATATACAAGGTTCCAACGAAATTGGTCAAGGTACAGCAGTTTCTAATCTATTTACTCCAAGGAACTCAGGACTGAGTGGTACAGGTTTTGGTGGAAGTAATAAATTAAAGGGGAAGTTTATTAATAATTACTTAGATAAAAGTGATCCAAGATTTCAAAACACAATTATTAAAGAATATCAAAATTCATCTAGGTTGTTTGAAATTAATAATGGTAGCACAGGATATTTTTCAACACCATTCAATCCCGAACTAAACGCATACACTTTATGGCAAGTTTGGACCTCTAAATATATTGATTCTAATGCTACAAACCCCTATGATAGTAGACAAAATTGGCACGTCATAAGACTTGCTGACGTATATTTAATGAGGGCAGAGGCTTTAGCAGAATTAAATCAAAATCCCATTTTGGCGAATGATGATATAAATATTTTACGAAATCGAGTTGGGCAAATTGATATTGATTTTTCGTCTTACAGCATGAGTGATTTTAGAACAGCACTCTTAAAAGAAAGATCAGTTGAGTTGTATATGGAGGGCCATCGCTTTTTTGATCTAACACGTTTTGGTGTTTATAATGAGTACTGTTATACAGTATTAAATGGCATAGGAGGTAATACCGACGGTTCAAGACAGGCGGATGATTACACTTGGCCAATACCTATTTTCGAAATTACTGCGAATTCAAATATCAATTGATTTTATATAATTTGTATTTGATGAGAGTTCACATCATTTCCTTATTTTTCATTTTTAGCCTGAACTTTAGTTGCTCTTCTGCTAAAATTAAAGCTTCGAACCCTCCCCCGAATTTTATTTTAATATTATCTGACGATCAAGGATGGAACGGGACTTCTGTACAAATGATGGACGATTTACCACAATCTAAAAGTGATTATCACGAGACCCCAAATCTAGAAAAACTTGCCAATCGTGGGATGCGTTTTTCTTCAGCATATGCTAGTGCACCGGTTTGTTCACCTTCTCGCTATAGTATTCAATTTGGACAGACACCAGCGCGTTTAAGAATGATTCGTGTTGGTATGAATACTAAGCATATAAATCATCAAACTCCCTATACTATTCCAAAACAATTAAAAAAAATTAACTCAAATTATACAACCGCTCATTTTGGAAAATGGGGTATTAGTGTTGATCCATCAGAGCTGGGTTATGATCAAAGTGATGGAATTACTGGCAATAAGGATGGTATATTCAGTCACAAGAATAATAGAAAACAATGGCAAAATACTACTTCTGACGATCCAAAAAAAATATTTAGTACGACAAAAAAGGCTGTTGATTTTTTAGAACGTCAGGCAGCTTCAAAAAAACCATTTTTCCTGCAGGTTTCACATTATGCGGTACATTCGGATGTTATGATGCAACCAGAGACCTTAGATAAATACTTAAACAAGCCCAGAGGGAAATATCAAAAGCATGCCGGTTTTGCAGCTATGACCGAAGATTTAGATAGTGGAGTAGGTTTATTATTAGAACGATTGAAGGCATTGGGATTAGATAAGACTACTTATATTATATATACATCTGATAATGGCGCTGTTCCTGTCATGCCTCCCAAATCTAAATATAATAATAGTTCAAACTTCCCCTTGAGCCGAGGAAAATGGGATGCGATGGAAGGAGGTATTAGAGTACCTTTTATAATAGCAGGTCCTAAAATAAAGCCTGGAACTGAATCAAAGACACCTATTACATTTTCAGACCTTTTACCGACTATTATAGATTTAGCTGGGCATGATTTAACTGCAATAAAAAATTTAGACGGTGGAAGCTTTACAAATAGTTTATCTCAAATTGATCTTGTTAATGTTAAGCGAAATCACGAAGGTTTAATATTCCATGTTCCATATGCCAATGGTATTGCTCTTAAGCGAGCCCATTCTTCAATAATAATGAATAATTTTAAGCTAGTTAAATTTTATGATAACAATGAACTTTTGTTATTTGATTTAAATACAGATTTTAAAGAACAAAATAACTTAGCGTATTCAAATCCAAAGAAACTAAAATTTTTAGAAAAGACTCTTGATCAATATCTGCACAGTGTTAATGCTCCTAAATGGAAGCCAGGGATTACATGGAAATCAGGCAATCTAGAAAATATTAATTCATTTCACTGATAAAAGCAAATATTTTTTTATATTTTTATAATATATTAATAACATTAAATTTAATACTATGATCAAGAAATTACTCTTTACTACCACTTTGCTATTATTTAGTTTTTTGGCATTATCTCAAAGTAACGCTGAACAACAAGCTAGTGAAATGACTAAGGAAATGGTTTTAGCTCTTTCTTTAGACGATGTTCAGAAAGAAAAAATTTACAAAATTCAGCTTCAACGCTTCAACCAGGCTAAACTGATTCGTGAACAATATAGAGATGAGCCCCAAATCAAAAATGCTGAACTCAAAAAGGTTTACAATAAATTATACGGAAAATTACATGCTGCCATTGGTAAGGAGCTTATGAGCGAGTGGAAAACTTATAAAAAAAATAAATAAAAAAATATGATTAAAAAAATTACTTTATTCTTATTAACAGTATCAACAAGCGTAATTTTCGCTCAAACTACTATTGGTGAATCTAATCTTTTTAATACAACAGCCAATGCGACATGGACACATGTTTTTACAGCTGTTACAACAGCTGATGGTGTTGCAGTTAGTTCACTCGAACAAACAGTAGTTATAAACATAACAGATTTACCAGAATCTGCAGGTCCGTATACATATAGAATTTACAAAACTACTGCTAATGGTAATGGTGACTTTTCGCAACAGGGTGATTTAGCATTGGGAGAAAATACAATTACCGTTCCTGCGGTTACATTCAATCGGGCAGTTAAATTTCAGTTTTCAGGTGATGGTTTAATTGAATTTGACTATTTTTCACATAATGGTGATGTTCTCTACCCCACAGTTTCCCAAGAGTGTGAACCAGATGATGTCACAATTGGATCCTCTGCCTCGTTCGTTTCTCAAGAAGGTGACTGGCCTTATTATTTACTAGCTGCAACAATTGATGATGAAGATAGTATGAATGCTCAAACATTTGAAATGGACATTACTTGTATTCCAGATGGAGGTGCTAATTACAGGATTTATAAGACAAGTGCAGTTGGAAACGATATTACATGTTGTGTAGGAGAACTTAATTTAGGTTACAACACTAAAACTGTTGCCAGTGTAGCATGGCAAAGAAATCTTAGATTTCAGTTTAGCAGCGGAGATATTGGTTATTCGTCTCTAACATTAAATGGTGAAGCATTAAGTTTACAGGACTTTAACTCTGCTTTAATAAAGATTCATCCGAATCCAGCAACAAATGTACTTACAATTTCAGGACTTGATAATATCACCTCTATTAGAGTATACTCAGTCTTGGGACGTTTGGAAAAGGAAGTATTTAATAACTACCAAATTGATATTTCCGATTTGGCATCAGGTCTATACATAATTAAAGTAAGTGATGTAAGAAATACACTTACCAAGAAAATAATCAAACAATAAAAACAATAATAACTTTAAAAAACTGATAAATTCGAGATCACATTTTTGAGTTTATCAGTTTTTTTAAATCATTTATTTTGAAGACAAAACCCTTCATACTATTTTTTTGTTTAATACATTTATTTTGTCATGGTCAAGTTGAAATTGAAAATAAAAAGAGTCCCAATATTGTTTTTATTTTTTCAGATGATCATGCTACAAATGCTATTTCAGCTTATGGTGGACTCTTTAAAGAAATAGCTCCAACACCCAATATTGATCGCATTGCATCTGAAGGTGTTTTACTTAAAAATGCACTTTGTACTAATGCCATTTGTGGACCCAGTAGGGCTTCCATTCTTACGGGGAAGTACAGCCATATAAATGGCTATTACAAGAATTATAAAGGTGGTGTTTTTGATAATAATCAGTGGACTTTCCCTCAGGCTCTAAAAACTGCAGGATTTCAAACAGCATTGGTTGGAAAATGGCATTTGGCCTCTGCACCTGTTGGTTTTGACTATTATAAATACCATATATCTAAAGGGCAACAAGGCTTCTATTGGAATCCAGTTTACAATGATAATGGTCAGGAAAAAGTAGAAAATGGATATGCCACAAATTTGACTACAGATTTCGCTTTGGATTGGTTAGAACAGCGAGATACTAGAAAACCATTTTGCCTTATGTTGCAATACAAGGCTCCTCACCGCGAATGGGCTCCAGATACTAAATATGAAACACTTTGGGATTCTATTCAAATGCCTTATCCAGATAGCTTTGATGATAACTATGAAGGAAGAGAATTAACAGCCGGTAATACGGAGATGACCATGGACTATTTTAGCAGGCAGGATATGAAAATGATCCCACCAAAAGGATTGTCTAAGCAGAAAAGACAGAAATGGTTACTTTATGGATTTAAGCCTGGGCAAACAGTCTTTCCTTCAAAAGATTTGAGCCCTCAACAAGCTCGTCAATGGAAATATCAACGTTATATTAAAGACTATTTAGCCACTGTCAAATCTGTAGATGATAACATCGGAAGGGTTCTAGATTATTTGAAAACGCAAGGGCTTGAAGAAAATACTATTGTAGTTTACAGCTCCGATCAAGGTTTTTTCTTAGGAGAGCATGGTTTTTTCGATAAACGGTTTATGTACGAAGAGGCTTTACACATGCCTTTTGTCATACGTTATCCAAGGATTGTTGCACCTGGAGGTATTTTGGAGGACATCATAACCAATATAGATTTTGCTCCCACTTTATTAGACATGGCAGGCATTAAGATTCCCAAGGCTGTACAAGGAAAAAGTTTTTTTCCGAATTTAAAGGGAAAAACACCTAAGGGTTGGCAAAAATCAATGTATTATCATTATTATGAATATCCTTATTACCATAGGGTACAACCGCATTACGGTATTCGAAATCAAAGGTATAAGCTTATTCATTTTTATTATGATATGGATGTTTGGGAATTTTACGATCTTAAAAAAGATCCTGGCGAGCTGGATAATTTAATCGATTTAGCAGCTTACAAAGGGCGCATAAAAAAATTAAAGACAGAACTATATCAATTGAAGGAAAAATATGGTAATCAACTGTCATTAAAAGATTTGAGATATATAACAGATACTGATTTTGGGGGGTTAGAATCCAAAAAGAAATAAAAAATGAGTGTTTTCTGTAGCTTATGAAACAAATTATTGTCTTTTTTATCCCTTTTTTATCATTTTCACAAACTTTTCTTTGGGAAGGCGAGCCGGGAGATGCTTATTTTTTTAATGAGAACAATTGGGTAAATAGTGTTTCGGGTGAGCATCCTCCAACAGGTAGCATAAATCCAAACGAACCTATTAATTTTAATCTAAATTTAAATTGTGATGTATATACTAGTTTAGCTACCAATATAACCTCTGAGACTCCTAATATATTTGATTTTGGCCCAAACTTAACATGGCCATATATTTATACAGTCGCAACAATTGGTGACGGTAACAATGGGTCACAACAGATATTTGAAATTAATATCACAAGCTTACCAGCAGAAGGTAGCAATTATCGTATAATTAAAACCGTTGCTAATGGCAATTGGTATTTCCCTAATCCATCTGCTTTGACTTTGGGTTTAAATACGCTATATGTTGATAGCGTCAATTTTGATCGTAGTGTGAAAATTCAATTTAGTAGTGGAGCTATTGCTTTTGATTCCATTACTTTAAATGGAAATAGTATTTATAATTCACCAGGAGAATCTATTATTTTAAATTCTTCAAACTCATTGGAAATATCAAATGGTAGTTTAGAAGCTTTGTCTATCTCTGGTGGATATGTTATCTTAAACGAAAATTCTTATCTATATATTACTGAATCTCAACCTATTTCGAATGAAACATATATTAATTTTAATTCTGGCTTAGCTTGGTTATGTATGAAACAAGTAAATCCAAATACTGTTTATGAACAAATGTTATCTCAAATTTTAGTTAATAATTCTAATACATCTTATCCTACAAATTTGAGACTAGATAATTATTATTCTAATGGCACAATCATTAGGCCTGAGATTTCTGAAACGTTTCCATTGTCAGTTTACTCCAATGAAAATTTAAATGGGACAGAATCTTTAATTGGAGTCAATGAGATTTACAATGATAGCTCAATTCCAAATCAAATGAATAACAATATAAATTCTTTTTTTCTTAAAAAAGGATATATGGTTACTTTAGCGTCTAACAGTGACGGAACTGGCTTAAGTCAAGTTTTTATTGCTTCTGAAAAAGATTTGGAAATTCATTCTTTACCTAGCTCATTACAATCAAACATTTCTTTCATTAGGGTTGTTCCGTGGAATTGGGTATCAAAAAGAGGAACCGCAGGTGATATTTATGATATGAACAATACTTGGTTTTACAGGTGGAATAATCAAGGTGTTTCGGATCTTCAACGTGAATACGCACCCATGGCTTGGGGTTATGGAGCTGCCAATGATGATAGCGATATACTCGTATATAAATCAAAATACAAATCAACTCATGTTTTAGGATTTAATGAACCTGATGATTGCAACGGACAATCGGGACAATATAATAATTTATGTGATGAAGCTACCGCAGTCGCTGTTTATGAAAATTTAATGAAAACAGGTTTGCGTATGGTATCTCCCGCCTGTCGTCAAGGAGCTGTATTCTCTTGGCTCAATTCCTTTAATCAGTTGGCAATTGAAAACGATATTCGAATTGATGTTATTGCAGTTCATTGGTATGATTGGAATAGCAATCCTCAAAACTCTCCCAATGCAGATCCTGAAAATATTTTTAACAGGTTCAAAACTTATTTAAATAACGTTCATACTTTATACGGACTCCCGATATGGATTACTGAATTTAATGCAAATAAATACCGAACAACTGAAGTTAATAAAGAATTTATGGAACTGGCAATCCCATACTTAGAAAGTAAAAACTTTATTGAAAGATATTCATGGTTTGAACCAAACCCTGTTGATCCAGCAACTGTTGGGAATGGAGAATATTTTGATACTAACATGAACCACACCGATATTGGACTTTTTTATAAAAATTACCCATCTAGTCCAGCTATTTCTGAAGCATATCATATAAGTTCAAATAATCTGATTGATGAAATTCAAATTAATTATCATGAAACTGTCTGTGTGACTGAAAATTCCCTATCTGATAATTCACCTGTAATTTCTAATAATGATGTTCTAATAGTTTACCCAAATCCCGCTACACAAATGATAAAAATAGTTTTCCCCTCATTAATTAGAAAATTTGAAATTTTTAATATTAATGGAGTTTTTATAAATAAAGAAATTGTAAATGGTTTTATTGATATTTCTGACCTAGCACCCGGTTTATATATAATTAAAGTTAATGACTATCATTCTAAATTTATAAAAAAGTAGCTTATTTAGTTTTTTGTTATATTAGAATAATATTTTAACCTGATTATAATGCGATTTTTAAGATTTTGGTTTTTACTTATAATGGTTTTAGCTTTCACTAGTTCAAAATCCATCAGTTCATTTCCTAAACTAAATGTATTATTCATTGTAGCGGATGATTTAAACTGTGCCTTAGGAGCTTACGGAGATTCATTAGCAATTACTCCAAATATTGATGAACTAGCAAAAAAAGGGCTTATTTTTAATAATGCCCATGTTCAATATCCACTATGTGGTCCATCAAGAGTGTCTTTTATGACAGGGATGTATGCAGATCAAACAAAATCTAAAGAGCTTAGACTTTATGTCCGACAGACAGTTCCAGATGTTGTCACTATAGGTCAAAAATTCAGAACGGAAAACTATCACTCTGTTAGAGTTGGTAAAATATACCATTACCATAATCCGCGGGATATTGGTACAGCTGGTCATGATGATTCCTTTACTTGGGACCGAACAGTCAATCCTTATGGACGCGATAAAATTGAAGAATATAAACTCAATAAAGTAAAACCACAATTTGATGGTGCGACTTTAAGTTGGCTAGAAGCTGATGGAACTGATGAAGAACAAACTGATGGTATTGGTGCTAGCGCTACAATTGATTTTTTGGATGAATTTTCAAAAAGTGGTGAGAACTTTTTTTTAGCTTATGGTCTATTTCGTCCACATATTCCGTTTGTGGCTCCTAAAAAGTATTTTGATCTATATGATATCAAAGATTTTAGTGTACCAGAAAGTTCTGACGAATATTTGCAAACTATCCCAAAGCCAGCAGCAGCTTCTCTTCGAGCAAGACGAGAACAGCTAAATTTAGACCCAGATTTAGCCGCAAAAATTAAGCATGCGTATTATGCGACTACCAGTTTTATGGATGCACAAATTGGTAGAGTATTAGATAAATTAAAAGAAACTGGGCTTGATAAAAATACAATTGTTGTATTTACATCTGATCATGGGTATCATCTGGGTGAACATGGTCATTGGCAAAAGCAAACATTATTTGAAAATGCTACTCGCGTTCCATTAATTTTTGCAGGTCCGGGAATCAAAAGACAATATAAATTTATCAATGATCCTGTTGAACTAATTGATTTGTATCCAACTATTATGGATTTAGTTGATTTTAAAACTCCATCTTTTGTCAGTGGTAAAAGTTTAATGCCATATTTTAATAATTCCAAAACCCCAGTGCGTAACAGTGCTTTAACAGAACTTCAGGTTTATACAGATGGTAGTAAAGCCCAAGGATATGGAATTAAAACTAAGCGCTATCGATTAAATCGATGGAAATTAAAAGATATATTGTATTATGAACTTTATGACCATAAATATGATAAAAAAGAATTAAATAATTTAGCAAATATAAAATATTATGAAAGTATTAAAGACTCATTATCACTGATTTTAGATGGGCGCATAACCCAAGCAAAAAAAAGACCATTTGGTTTGGGAAGACAAATTAAAAATGTTCGTCCTTGGAACGAACCAAAAAGAATTAATTCTAAGCCTAAATAAACTTTATAATTTTTAACAAATGAAAAATAAATTAATTTTAATGCTATGTGTTTTTGTTATTTCGTGTAATAATGAAGAAGTTGGACTCGCTGATCCAAATTCAGGAAATGATATAGGTAATGAAAATGGTGATAATAACAATAACAATAGCGATAATGACCTTTCTGATTGGTCTTCAGACACTCATAGTAACATTATTGACCCAAATTACGAAGAGGTTTTTGATGATGAAAGTTCAGTTCGACGTATTGATATAGTATTTGATGCAGAGGAATGGGATTTAATGTTAGAGGATATGACAGGACTATATGGCGATTTTGGTCAGGGCAACGGCGGTGGTCCTGGAGGTGGTGGTCCTGGAGGTGGTGGTCCTGGAGGTGGTGGATTTGCCGAAGAAAATCCGATTTTTAAACCCGCTGAAGTTTATTATAATGGTTTACAGTGGTATAATGTAGGTGTTAGATTCAAAGGAAATTCTAGCCTATCGTTTTCATGGCAAAATGGAGTTTGGAAAATGTCTTTCAAACTTGATTTTGATGAATTTGAAGATCAATTTCCTGAAATTACTAATCAAAGGTTTTATGGTTTTAAACAGTTAAACTTAAAAAATAATTTTGATGACGAATCTCAATTACGAGAAAAAGTAGCCGCTGATATTTTCAGAGAATCAGGCATAGCATCACCAAGAACACAATTTTATGAAGTTTATGTAGATCATGGCGAAGGTTCAACTTATTTTGGTCTCTACACCATGGTTGAAGAACCGGACGATTCATTATTAAAATCTCAATTTTCAAATGATAATGGTAACCTATATAAACCCGACGGCGCAGGAGCTCGTTTTACTGAAGGTTCATTTGGGACAGAATATTTTATAAAACAGTCAAATGAAATGGAGTCTAATTGGAGTGATATTGAATCTGTTTTTGAAGCTCTGCATAGTAGTAACCGCACCTCTAATCCTGAACTTTGGAGAAGCGATTTGGAGGAAGTATTTCATGTCGATGGATTTTTAAATTATTTAGCGGTTAATACAGTTATTCAAAATTGGGATACATACGGTCGGATGACTCACAACTATTATCTATATGGTGATCCTGATAATAATAATGCTTTAACTTGGATTCCATGGGATAATAATGAAAGTTTACAATTAGGTAAAATGGGGGGGTCTCTACCACTAGATTTTAATGGTGTTCAAGAAAATTGGCCCTTAATTTCATACTTATATACTGACTCAGACTATAAAATTATTTATGATAACTATGTAAGTAATGTTATAAATAATGCTTTTGAAACGGGATATATTCAATCAATTTACTCGTATTATTCTTCAATGATTGAAGCATCAGTTCTTAGTGAACAATTGGGATATACTTTTTTGGAATCACCAACTGATTTTCAAATAGCAATTTCTGAATTAATGAGTCATGCTCAACAACGCGCTAGTGCTGTCAATCAATATTTAAATTGATATTTTGACTATGAGAAAACAAATAAATTGTTTTGTTTTTTTATCAGCCTTGTTGTCCATAAGTGCGCAGGATGATAAATTGGGTTTATCTCATTTTTATAAAGATCATTTTTTAGTTGGAACCATTTATCACGGAGATGTATTGGGCAATGACAGCCCAAATCTCAATCAAAAGCAGGAATTTAAAATAATAAAAAATGAATTTAATGCAATTACTGCTGAAAATTGCATGAAGCCAATGTATTTAATTGATGATAATGGTAAGTACAATTTTGACGAATCGGATGCCTTTGTAAAATATGCCCAAGAAAACGAATTGACTATTATTGGACATACGCTGGTTTGGAAAAATAGTGCTCCCGATTGGTTCTTTAAGGGAGACGATGGTAAACAAGTTACTCGTGAAGTTTTAATAGAGCGCTTGCAAAATTATATTAAAACAGTTGTTTCGAGATATAAAGGAATGATAACTTATTGGGATGTCGTTAATGAAGCAGTAGATGTATTTAAAACTAAAAACGGTGAAAAATACGCCAAATTAAAGTCTACCCCATGGTACGATATTATAGGAGAAGAATATATTAAAATAGCCTATGAAGCAGCACATAAAGCCGATCCTAATTGCAAACTGTTGTATAATGACTATAATATGTATCAAAGAGAAAAGATTAATTTTATAATTGAGATGGTTTTAAGTTTGCGATCCGAAGGAGTACCTATTCATGGGATTGGTTCCCAAGGACATATGTTCATGAAGCACCCAAAATTAGAGGACATAGAATATTGGTTAAAACAATGTTCGAATGCTAAAATCCCTCTTCATATTACAGAACTAGATGTCAGTGTACTACCAAATGCTTGGAAGCATAAAGGGGCTAGTGTTGAAGATAGATTTGATTTAGCTGAAGAGTTTAATCCATACCCCAAAGGTCTCCCTAAATTTATTTTAAAACAACAAGCTAAACGATATAAAGCGCTTTTCAAACTGTTTTTAAAATATAGCTCATCTATTGAAAGAGTTACATTTTGGGGAGTATGGGATGGTAATTCTTGGCGTAATTATCTTCCAATGAAAGGTCGCACAGATCACCCTTTACTTTTTGATAGAAATTTTGATAAAAAGCCTGCTTATAATGCTTTAAAAGAATTAGTTTTCTCTCGAGATTAAATTTATTTTTTCAACGTAACATTATGGTATCCGAATATCTTCAATTAATTTTTTTATTTTCTCTGGTGTTTCTTTAGTGAAATGAGACACTATTATCGCTACTAAAAAATTTACCAGCATTGAAAAGGTTCCAAAGCCCTCTGGAGAAATTCCAAACCACCATTCTGATTCACTACCGCCACCAAACCAACCAAATTTGAATTTTGTCATATAAAAAAGCATCAAACTTACACCAACAAGCATTCCTGAAACAGCACCTTCTTTGTTCATTTTTTTATAAAAAATACCCATTAATATAGCAGGGAAGAATGATGCAGCTGCTAAACCAAAGGCTAATGCTACTGTAGCCGCTACAAAACCAGGTGGATTTATTCCAAAATATCCTGCTAAGCATACTGCTAATGTGGCTGCTGTACGTGCAGCTATAAGCTCTTTTTTTTCAGATATATTAGGGTAAACAATTTTTTTTAATAAATCATGGGAAACCGCTGATGAAATTACTAATAATAGTCCAGCAGCAGTAGATAAGGCAGCCGCTAGGGCCCCAGCTGCCAAGAGTGCAATTACCCAATTAGGCAGTTGAGCAATTTCTGGGTTAGCTAATACCATGATATCAGCATCAACACTCAATTCGTTTTTAACAGGATCTGCCAAATATTGAATATCACCATCTAAATTTTTGTCTTGAAATTTCAAAAGGCCAGTTTCTTCCCATTTTCTAAACCAATCTGGCATATTTTCATAGGCTTTATTACTAACAGTTTCAATTAGATTAATTCTAGAAAATACTGCAATTGCAGGAGCAGTAGTGTAAAGAATAGCAATAAAAAGCAGAGCCCAACCTGCAGATTTTCTAGCATCACTTACTTTTTTTACGGTAAAAAATCTAACTATTACATGTGGCAGTCCTGCAGTACCGACCATAAGTGCCATAGTGATGAAAAATACATCGACAGTCGATTTACTCCCTGAAGTGTATTGGTCAAAGCCCAATTCTTTGTGTAAGCCATCTAATTTATCCAAGAGAAATATCCCATCACTGCCAGTGTCTCCAAATCCAATTTGGGGTATTGCATTTCCAGTAGCCATAAACGAAATATAAATTGCAGGTACCATAAAGGCAAAAATTAGAACACAATATTGGGCAACTTGAGTATAAGTAATTCCCTTCATTCCTCCTAAAACAGCATAAAATAGTACAATACTCATTCCAATCACAACACCTGAAGTAATATCAACTTCCAAATACCTAGAAAAAACAACACCAACTCCACGCATTTGACCTGCTATGTACGTAAAAGAAACAATTAAAGCACAAAACACTGCTACTAATCTTGCTGTATTTGAGTAATAACGGTCACCGATAAAATCAGGAACTGTAAATTTCCCAAACTTACGTAAGTATGGTGCCAATAATAATGCTAATAAAACATATCCACCAGTCCAACCCATAAGATAAACTGAACCATCATACCCTGTAAATGAAATAATGCCAGCCATAGAAATAAATGAGGCCGCTGACATCCAGTCTGCTGCTGTTGCCATGCCATTTGCAATAGGATGAACGCCACTTCCCGCAATATAAAACTCACTAGTTGAGGAAGCTCTAGACCAAAATGCAATTCCAATATACAGGCTGAAACTTAAGCCTACTGCAATCCAAATCCAATATTGTAGTTCCATTAGTCTTTTTTTGAATTATAATGTTTATCCAGTTTATTCATTAAATAGATATATGTAAATATCAGCACAACAAAAACATAGATTGATCCTTGTTGTGCAAACCAAAAACCAAGCTTAAACCCCCCAATTTTTATTTTATTTAAATCATCTACAAATAAAATACCTGCTCCAAATGACACTGAAAACCAAATTATTAATAGAATGGATAAGAAGTATAGATTTTTCTTCCAGTAATTATATTTTTTGGGTAGTGCCATATTTTTAAGTATTTGTTATATGAAAATAAAAGTAATTTATTTTAATAAATTATTTGTTGATAATGACTTTGTAGCTTTTTTTATGATTCATGTAAAATACATTCAAAAAATAAATACCATCATATAATGTGTGTGTTTCCATTACAGTAAGTGTTGTTCCAGCCAATATTTTATTTTCTAAAACCACCTGTCCTAGCTCATTGATTAGTTCTAGGTAAATAGTTTTATTGAAAAGACTAGATTGAATTGCAATAAAATCTTGAGTTGGATTAGGGTATAATTTCAGATTAAGTTTAGTGTCTTCAAACCCTCTTATATCTAAACTTGAATCGTAATTAGTAGTATTTGCACCAATAAAATTAACATCGTTCCCAGTAACGTTTCCATAAAAGGTTGGTCCTACAACATATGGGTATGCTGAATTGTGATCTTCATTTACAGTTGCATAATATGCGTAAATACCATTGGGATATTCAGGTGTTACAGCAAATCTACCATTGTGTTCATCAAGATAATCTGATCCCGAATTATAAGTGTATTCGTAATCCTCCCTAAAATACCCTAAATCCATTATTTCTTGATTTCCAGCATTTGGTCCATTTTGAATAGTAAAAACTTGTCCAACATTAGGACCGTTTTCACGCGTAGTAATATCCCTCAAAGAGTAACTCGATTTCATCCTGACGACATCCCCTGTACCATCTAAATTTTCATAGGCGTAAGCTCCGTAAATTGGAAACCCATCATATGCAAATCCAATTAAGGGTGAATGTGTATTTTGTTCAATTACATATAATCCATCAGCAGGGTAAGTGTCACAAATATCTGATACAACTAATAGATCAAGGTTAAATGCACTGGGATTTTGATGGTGGTGGTAATTACCCATTGCAGGGTGAGCTTTGTTACAATCAAATCCTCCCATTTCAGCTGGAATTGCATCTCTATTCCAGTCTTGAACAGCTCCTGGTCCACCATTACAAGGTGGATTTCCTGGTCCTCCACATAATCGATTGTTGTTATTATCCCACGCAACACCGTCTCTGTAATCAAATAACGAAACCCCATTTATAAAAATTCCTATGTTTCCCCCCGTTGTATTTGTTGGTAGACCTAAGTTTTGAGAAGGATTTAATGATATTTTATAAATAGCGTCCTGATCGCTAGCAATAGAAGGATTATTATCTAAAAAGGGACCTGTTATGTAAGCAGGTATTCCAGTGGCACTAACAAAAACCCAATTATTTGAATAATCAACAGATTGAACGTTTGCTAATACATTATCTATTATTGGAGTCGGATTTCCTGAAACATAATGTCTTCCTGTTTCGCCGTCATGATTTTGTATCCAACTTGTAATTGCTGGATTAGTTTGCGCAAAGGATAAATTGACAACAATTAATAGAAACATTAAATTTTTTTGTTTAGTGAACATAATTTATATATTAATTAATTTTATTAAGTGGGTATTTAAAACGTTTGTCAAAAAGAAACTCGGTATCAGTTAAAGTTCTTAAGAAAACTATTAAATCAACCTTTTCTTCATCTGTTAATTTAATCTTTTTTCTTAAATTACCAGACAGAGTTGTACTATTTTGTATGTCTGTTGTGTAATGTGTTATAACTTGTTGAAGAGTCTCAAATCTTCCGTCATGCATGTATGGTTTTGTAAATTGAATATTTCTTAAACTAGGAACTTTAAATTTTAATGAATCTTTAGGGTTGTTAGTAATTAAATATCGGCCATAATCATTTAAAGTTCTATCGACTTTTAATCCATTGTTTTCAAAATTATTATTTGTAAATAGTGGTTCGCTATGGCAAATATTGCAATGTTTTCTAAAAATTTCAAGTCCATTTTTTTCTTGATATGTATATTCACCACCTTTTTCTTCACGAACATATTTATCATATTTAGAATTATAAGAATTCAGCATTACAATAAATTGGGTTATGGCTAGTAAGGTTTTTTGACCTGTTATTTCTCCATTAGAATAAACTTTTGAGAATAGATTTTTATATTTCTTTGATTTTTTTAGTTTTTCAACTACATTTTCAAGAGTTTCATCCATTTCATTTTTATTCGTAATAGGTGCTAATGCTTGTAATTCTATGTGATTAACTCCTCCATCCCACATAAATGAAGTGTTCCATGCTAAATTCACTAAACTCATCGAGTTTCGATTTCCAATTCTACCTTCAATTCCGTGGCTTAAGTCATGATCTACATGCGTAAATCCAGTTGCTTGATTATGACATGACGCACAAGAAATACTTTCATTCTTTGACAGAATTGGGTCATAAAATAATTCTCTTCCAAGTTGAAATTCTTCATTACTCATGGATAGTTTTTTGAAATCGTAATTAGGTGCTGGCCAATACTCAGGGTAATTGAAGTATAATTTATTATTTAAAGTTATAAATGCCAGTGACATCAATAATCCTATACAAACTAGGGTGCGTATAAAAATTACTTTATAAATTTTCATTAAAAATATTTACAAGTTGATTCATCAATGTGTTAGCATCTTTACCAGGGGTCATTATATGGTTTTCAGTTTTTAAGTTAATTTTATTGAAAAAATTAGAAAATTCAAGATTTACCACAAGTTTATTTTTATTTGAATCAAGTTTAAAACTTATAGTTCTCAATGTTTCATATGGTATTTGATATCCACCTATATGGAATTGAAATTTATTTTTTCTAGTATTACAACTAGGACTTATTCCTTCTATTTTAAAATTAATATATCCACTTTGCCAAGACCAAAACATTCCATTTATCGGATCTAAGTCACCTGAATTAGCTCCAGATGTATTTAATTTTTCATCTACTCCTAAATCAAAAACTAAATAAGCACCATTATTAAAATGGATATTAGGTATGTATAAGTTTAAATTTTTATCATTTAAGACATCAACTAGATGATATTGATTTTCAAGGAGAATTGAACTATTTTTATTTTTGATTCTAAAATTCGTTAGATAAAATTTAATAGTAGAAAGTTGAATTGAATCATTATTTTTTGAAATATACCATTTATTTTTTTCTATTGGGTTTTGATTAAAATTTGAAACAAAAACTAATTCAAAATCTTTTTTTTCTTGGGAACTAACTGGAGTAATGAAAATTAAATTCAATATTATTAAACAATTAAATATGCCACATTTGCTTTTTATATCTTGAATCATAATAATAAATATAAAAAAATCCCAACAATTGAATTCAATTGCTGGGAAATAATATGGGGTTTAAATAGAATGTATTGTAAGTATACGGATAACTTTTAAGAACGGTAAACTTAAATCCCTTTTTACTTTTTAATATTTCTATTTCCAATAACCTCACATACAATATTATTGTATGGTCCAATCTTGTTAAATAAATTTTTCCATTTATCTTTTTCAGTAAATATCAATACTATATTGATGATAAATAATAACCCACAATATATAAGTTCACCAACTTCATCAGGCTCTAAGTATAAATGAAAGAGAAAGATATGAAGCGTTATGGGTAGCATAAATAGTGCAGCTATAAAATAAGTTCTATACAGAATTAAAAAAATTCCAAATATTAGTTCACAAAGTGCTACAACCTGCCAAAAATATCCTGTTTGTTTTAGACCATTGATATAAAGGACTTTTTGCAGAGTTTGTGGGTTTGAGTTAATGGAATCTGTATTAACTTTTTCAACTACTTCCTTAGAAGTTGGTGAAGATTTAAAAAACTTTCCCGCCCCAGAAGTTATCATAACTCCTCCTAAAAAAAGTCTAAAAATAAATGATATAGTAACAATATATTTTTTCATATTATTGGTTTTTATCTATGGTTTTGTTTCAATTTAAATTATTTGGGTAGTCAATTTGATTACTTGATAAATAAATTCCAACGTTATTGACATCATGATTACAAAATAAAGACTTTAAATTTATAAACTCGTGAATATCAAAAATCATAATTAAATTTTCTTGATTTGTTGATATTGGTATTTTACGTTTTACAGTAGAGTCACTAAAGTTTTCTAGCCAGAACTTAATATCAATTTCTAGTATATGACTTTTTAATAAATTATATTGATGATTATTTAAAGTAAAATGCAAATTGTTGAACACTAAATGAAAATTTTGGTCACAATTACAATAATATAATTCTCCATATTCATTTTGTTTAATTTTCATAATCTTTAAAATCTTTTTAAATATTATTAATATATTTGTAACAAATATAAATATTATTTATAATTAATCTAAATAAAAATTATGAAATATTTCAGTCTATTTATATCAATAATCTTGATTTCATTCAACTGTATTTCTCAATCTAAAAAAAAGAGTGACATAAATGCTATCAGATCAATGTGTGGATGTTATGAGGTTAGCTTTAATTTTGCTGAAACATTTAATTATTCAAATGATTCAATTTATACACCATCTAAAAATTACAGTACTGGCGCTCTAGAGTGGGCTCAAATAGTTAAGGATGAAAAAGATGAAATATCAATTCAGCATATTTTGATTGCTGGTTCTTCAGAAAATCCATACGTCATTAAACACTGGAGACAAGATTGGATATATCAAAATACTGATTTTTATATTTACAGAGATAATAATACATGGAATTATTTACAAAAAAATAAAAATGATGTAAAGGGGCAATGGACCCAAAAAGTTTTCCAAGTTGATGATAGTCCGCGTTATGAAGGGTCAGGGACATGGGTGCATGTTGATGGTCGAAGTTTTTGGGCTAGCACTGCAAATGCTCCATTACCTAGGAGAGAAATTACAAAACGACAAGACTATAATGTTACCTTAAGACGTAACCATCATGAAGTTTTTGATTGGGGTTGGAATCACGATCAAGATAATGACAAGATTATAAGGGAATTAGGGAAGGAGGATATTATTTTAGCTCAAGAAAAGGGTCTTAATATTTACAAAAAGGTAGAAAATTCTCGTTGCATTGATGCTCAAAATTTTTGGATAGAGAACAAGGCAATGTGGAAGATGGTTCGAAACCAGTGGGATTTAGTTTTTGCAAAACAAAAAGACTTAAGTTTAAAAAGTAAAGTCGATAATAAAAGGTTATATCAATATTTGTTTGCTTTGGAGCCCAATTCAAAGTTTAGTCAAATTGAATCTATCATAACAAGTTTTATACTATGACCTTTAAAACCATAGACTTTTAATTTTTTCTTCAAGAACGTTTTTTCTTAGCATCAATAAAACTTTTCACAAAAAACACTAAAGATAAAATAGTACTTAAAATCATTACAATAACCCTAAAAATTGCAGGAACATTTGTCCTTTCAATAGCTCCTAAAAGTGGTTTAATAAGTCCTCCAAAAACAAATAAAGTTAAAATAACAGCAAAATGCGCAATGGCTTTATTTTCATTTTTAACACCTTTATTTAATAGGACTAGTATAAGGCCAATAGCGGTTGGGATTAGTGCTGTAAAAGATGGATTTTCAGATGAAAAATACCCCCACAAAGGTAAGGTAATTAAAAGAATTGCATTTATTAAACTTGCGTTGTGTGCTTTCATTTTTTCTTTAAGTTGATATCACAAATAAACTAATTAAAAATTTTAAAAAAAAATGATAATGCAAAGTTTTAATTTCATAAGAAGAATTTTTCTTTTATATTTATAATATATCATAAATTACACAACATTGATTTTTTCCAGGTTTAACTACCTCTTTTTTCTCATTGCATTTATTTCAAATGCCCAATACTACCACGTATCTGTTCATGGAAACGATAGTAATCCAGGTACAGAAGATTCCCCTTTAAAAACAATATCAAAGGCGGCAAAAATTGCATTACCGGGCGACGTTATTACTGTTCATGAAGGAACCTACAGAGAATGGGTTCGTCCAGAGAACGGAGGTCTAAATGATCAAGATCGAATTATTTACCAAGCTGCCCATGGGGAGGATGTATGGATTAAGGGATCTGAAATTATAACAGGATGGAAATTACACAAAGATAATGTTTGGAGTATCCAAATAGACAATCACTTTTTTAACAATTTTAATCCCTATGATGAAATTTTAAAAGGGGATTGGCTCATGAATACTTTTGGAAGGGATCACCACTTAGGTGAAATTTATATCAATGGAGAAGCTCTTTATGAAATTGATTCTTTGAATGAAGTCTTGTCAGAAATACCTTTAAAAAGAGCAGTTGATTCTGAATCTTCAAAATATAAATGGTTTTGTAAGGTGGACAACGATACAACAACACTCTATGCCAACTTCAAGGGCTTAGACCCAAACATTGAAGTTGTGGAGATTAACGTTCGTCCTTCTGTTTTTTTTCCAGAGCGTACCGGTATAAATTACATTACTGTTCGTGGTTTTAAAATGGCACACGCTGCCACCCAATGGGCTCCTCCAACTGCTAATCAGGAAGGACTTGTTGGTCCGAATTGGAGTAAGGGCTGGATTATTGAAAATAATTTAATAACCGACTCAAAATGCACAGGAATAAGTCTTGGGAAGGAATCTAGTACAGGTCAAAATGAGTGGACAAATTTGAAAGTCAAACATGGAACCCAGCGTCAGCGAGAAGTTGTTTTTGACGCCTTAACAAAGGGTTGGTCTAAGGAGACTATTGGTTCTCACATCGTTAGAAATAATACTATAAGAAACTGTGAGCAAGCAGGTATTTGTGGTCATTTAGGTGCGATTTTTAGTGAAATACATAACAATCACATATACAACATTCACACCAAACAACAATTTTTTGGTTATGAAACAGGAGGTATTAAATTACACGCTGCGATTGATACTTCCATTGAGGGAAATTTAATTCATAATAATTACCGCGGGCTTTGGCTGGATTGGCAATCTCAAGGTACTCGAGTTTCCAAGAATATTTTTTATGACAATATAAATGAGGATTTTTTCAACGAAGTAAACCATGGACCTATGATCGTTGATAACAACATTTTATTGTCTGAAAATTCTATTATAAACGTATCGCAAGGTACAGCCTACATGCACAATCTTATTGGAGGTAATATCTTGATGAGATTAGCCCCAAGTCGTTTCACTCCTTATCACTTACCACATTCGACAGCTATTGCAGGCGTGATGGGTATTAATCAAGGAGATGATCGTTTTTACAACAATATTTTCAGTTGTAACGCTTTTCCTGATAACAATCAGATATACACCGGACTTAATGCTTTTAACGGTTTTCCGCTTTCAAAGGATGCTTGGTTTCAGGATAAGAAAAGGCCAACTGATTTTGCATCTCTTAAGTTACCTATTTACATTGCATCAAATCTTTATTACAATAAGGCATTGCCTTTTGAAAGAGAAGAAAAATACATTGTAGACTCAAGACATAACCCTGAGGTTTCTATTGAACAACTTGGAGAGTTGTTTTTTTTAAAAATTAAAGTCAATAACAGTTATGAAAAAATAGAAACAAAACTTATCACAACAGCTGTTTTAGGGAGTGCTTTTCAAACTGAAACTCCATTTGAGAATAGTGATGGATCAAAACTGGTTATAAATACTGATTTTTTAAATAACCTCCGTACTTCAAAATCGCCCAAACCAGGGCCTTTTGAATTTTTGATCATTGGAGAAAATAGTATTAAAGTATTTGATTTAAAAACTGTGAAGAACTAAACAATTTGCAAACCATTAAAATGTGGATTCGATAAAATCTCTAAGAAGAGAATGAGCTGTCCTAAATTTAGTATAGCTTCAAAATACTGACCCCACTATTACATTATGATCTACTAATGTCTTTAAAATTATGTATAATGCTAAGTAAATTATTAAAAAAATGAAATACACAAGAACTTCAGTTCAAGCTGGAAAAGAAATTATACCAGCTATTATTTCATTATTTAGCATTTTGCTCATGTTTTTAGGCATATTGTTGAGTTGCCAAAAAGAAGAGGTTAAAAAGCCTAATATTCTTTTTATCATCACTGATGATCAAGATGCAAAAACTCTTGGAGTTTATGGCGATAATGACTGTGATACCCCCAATATTGACAAGCTTGCAAGCGAAGGCCTTACTTTAACATCCGCCTACCATATGGGATCTTTCCGTGCAGCGGTATGTACTCCTTCACGTTGTATGCTTATGACGGGTCGAAATGTTTGGGAAACTCAAAATCTTAATGTGAATTATCCTCCTCTAAATTACATCCACAAAATGGAGGAAAATTATGCGAAAATATCCCCAAAAGATCCGTCTTATTATAGCTTACCAGCATTGTTCAAAAGGGCCGGTTACTACACCTTTAGAACTTGTAAACGCGGTAATAGCTATGAAGGCGCTAATCTGTTATTTGACGAGCGTTATGATAAAACTAACAGAGGCTCTGAAGACGAAAACGCCAGCCAATGGCATTCTGATAAAGTCATTGATTACTTAGATCGAAGAATAGACCAATCAACAGACCAACCTTTTCTTATTTATTTGGGTTTCTCACACCCACACGATCCAAGACGGGGGAAACCAGTGCTTCTTGAAAAATACGGTGCTATTTATCCAGGACCACCAACGACAGTCAACCCAAGGTCTCCAAAATTACCCGTAAATTATTTGCCAGCCCATCCATTTGAGGAAGGCCATCCAGATTTGAGAGATGAGAATAGTGTAGAAGGTGTTATGAAAAAACGAGACGAAGCCACTGTTAGAAACGAAAGAGGTAAAGAGCTAGCTACGATTGAAGATATAGATACTCAAATAGGCCGCGTACTTAAAAAATTAGAAGCTACGGGGGAGTTAGAAAACACCTATATATTTTTTGTTTCTGATCATGGAATTGCCGTTGGAAGACATGGTTTGATGGGTAAACAAAATTTATACGAACACAGTCTTAAAATCCCTTTTATCATTAAAGGTCCCAACATCGAAAGTAATAGAAAAGCAAAAGGCAATATTTATTTATCAGATGTCTTGCCAACACTATGTGATTTGGCAAGTATTGATATACCAGAATCCATCTATGGAAAAAGTTTTAAATCTGTAATAAGCGGTAAAACAGATACAATAAGAGATGTTATCAATGGCGTCTATTCGGGCGGGACTAAGCCAGGAATTCGTTCTGTAAAAAAGGGGGACTGGAAACTAATAAAGTACGACGTTATGAATGGCAAAGTTCAAAAAACACAGCTCTTTAATTTAAAAGACAATCCCAATGAACTTTTAATTGAACACCATGACTCTAAAGTGATTGCACTCACTGGAAATAGACCAAAAAATAATCAGGTAAATTTAGCAGACTTTCCAGAATATACTGAAAAGCGCAAGGAAATGGAAGCCCTTTTATTATCAGAAATGAAAGCGCTCAAGGATCCGTTTAGATTTTGGGATCAAAAATAAATTCATTAAATATCTGATATGAAACTTTTTAAAACCTTAATTAATATCTTATTTATAATAGGTATTTTAAATGCTCAAAATCCAGAAGTGTCTTCAGAAGATTTTTCAACCCGCCAGGTCCATTTAGATTTCCATACTTCTGAACATCTTGAAAATATTGGGAAACAATTTGATAAGGCTTCTTGGCAAAAAACACTTAAAGATGCACATGTAAATTCCATTAATATTTTTGCAAAGGGACACCACGGATATTCTTATTATCCGACAAAAGTAGGTACCAAACACCCTAACTTGGATTTTGATTTGTTAAAAGCGCAAATTGATGCCTCCCACGAAATCGGTATTAAAACACCATTGTACTTTGCAGTAGGGTGGTCTGTATTGGATGGTGTGAATAACCCTGAATGGATCATTAAAAATAAAAATGGAAAGTCTAAAAAAGGGGATATGATTCGGTCCCTAAAAGATGAAGAACCTTATCCAAATTTCACCTGGGAATTGTTAATGCCCGAAGGTAGTTATTTGGAGATGATTCTGAAGCAAACTGAAGAATTGTGTCAAAATTATGATATTGATGGGTTTTGGTACGATATTATTCCCAACAATGCTGTCAATTATAACACTTACAGCAGAGAGGGTTTTAAACAAGCTGGTATAGATGTCAATAATGATTTTGAAGTTGAAAAACATCATGTTGAAAAAATTAAGCTTTTTATGGCTTCTTGCAATAACATCATAAAAAAATACCATCCAGATGCCTCTATTTTTTTCAATTGGTCAACTCACATGAATAATTCCAATACGTTTAAATATAAATTATATGAATATAATACCAGTTACGATTTAGAGGATTTACCTACTACTTGGGAAGGCTATAATGAATTTCCATTACGTGCTAAATACTTCAGTAATATGGGAAAACCGGTTACGGGTATGAGTGGAAAGTTTCATACTGCATGGGGTGAATTTGGAGGTTTTAAATATCCCAATGCTTTAAAATACGAAGCTGCCTCTATGATCGCTTTTGGTGCTAATGTAAACTTTGGCGATCAATTGCATCCATCTGGGATTATTGACAGAGAAACCTACAAAAATATTGGATCAGCATTTTCGTATGTAAAAAATATTGAACTCTACGGTCCTGGTGGAAAACATCGAGCCAAAACAGGTTTGTGGATGAATTTCGATAATAATACTGAACAAGCTACAAGCCTTTTACTCTTAGATACCCAAACGAATTATGTTGTAGTAAACAATCTTAAAGATTGGTCTGATTTAGAGGTTATTGTTATCCCAAGTAAACCAAATTTAAAATCTGATGATATTGAAAGTTTAAATCAATTTGTTGCGGAAGGAGGTAAGTTATTAGTGCTTGGTGAAGGTGCTCTAAAAATGGACCGTTCTGGATTTGCATTAGATGTTGGTGGTACCTACCTTGGGAAAGCTAGTTATGATGTAGATTATTCAGTTGTTTCTGAGGCTCTTTCAAACAATGTGGTACGATCCCCTTTTCTAAATTACATTCCAGCTATAAAAATTAAACCTGATGCAAATGTTGAAATTTTGGCAAGTATCATGGAACCTTATTTCAGCCGCACAAAAGAGCATTATACCTCTCATCAAAATACGCCATACAATTTAGAAACTGCTTTACACCCAGCGATATACAGATATGGAAATATAATGGTCGTAGCACATGAACTGGATAAAATGTATTTAAAGTATGGGGCTCAAATTCACAGAGAACTCTTTAAAAACTCTTTAGATGTTTTATTGACAGCACCGATGGTTCGCGCTGACTTACCAAGTTCAGGACGCGTAAATCTTTTACATTTTCCAGATAAAAACCGCTACGTCGTCCATTTACTTTATGCGACTCCAGTTCAACGTGGAGTGGCTCAGGTCATAGATGATTTAGTGCCTATTTACGACACGACTTTAGAAATTGACATCAATGAAAATATAAAAAAAGCATATTTAATTCCTGAAAATAGAGAAGTTGAAATTTTGAAATCAAATAATAAAATAAAAGTAATAATTCCTAAATTTACTTGCCATACTGCACTAGTGTTGGAGTATTAAATTTAAATAAAAAATCATGAATCAAAAGTTTAATTCAATTCTACCATTTCTAAGCTTGTTAGTTTTTTCTTTATTTGTAACATCCATTTTGAATGCTCAAAAGAAAAATGTTCTTTTCATCCCTGTAGACGATTTAAAACCCATGTTAGGAGCATATGGCGATCAATTAGTTAAAACACCTAATATCGACCTTTTAGCAAAGAATGGTACAGTATTTTTGAATACTTCATGCCAACAAGCTATTTGTGGTCCTGCTCGTGCTAGTCTGTTAACTGGAATGTATCCCGATTATACTCAAGTTTGGGATTTAAGAACTAAAATGCGGGATATAAACCCTGATATCCTTACAATCCCTCAGTATTTTAAAAATCAAGGTTATGTTACTGCTGGTGTTGGAAAAACCTTTGACAATCGTTGTGTAGATAATGGACAAGATATGGACAAACCATCTTGGTCTATTCCTTATCTTAAAGTTAATTCTAAGCAGTATGCAAATCCAGAAACCCGTGCGGCATGGCAAAAGGCAGAGAAATTAGTTGAGGGTAAAAAGTTTAAAGTTAATTACATGCGAGCTAAAGCTATTTCCGATTTAGGTGGTCCTTTATGCAGGCCTTCTAGTGAATCAATGGACGTTCCAGATGAGACATATGCTGATGGCGCCAATGCACTAGCAGGTATAAAAATATTAGAAAAATTAGCGGAAGAGGAGGATCCTTTTTTTCTTTCGGTAGGCTTTTCAAAACCCCATTTACCTTTTGTAGCACCTAAAAAATACTGGGATCTCTATAATCCTAAAGAAATTTCGATTGCAGTATTCAGAAATAGAGCAAAAAACAGTCCTGATATTGCTTATAAAGGTAATAACCTTGGCGAAATAAGTTCTTACAGTGATATTCCAAATCAAGGACCACTTGACTTTCAAAAACAAAAAGAATTAATTCATGGGTATATGGCAGCTACCAGCTACATGGATTCCCAAGTAGGTTTGCTTTTAGATAAACTAGAATCACTAGGTATTCGAGATAATACAGTGGTTATTCTTTGGGGAGATCATGGTTTTCACCTTGGTGATCACGGACTTTGGACAAAACATACTAATTTTGAACAAGCAGTTCGTTCTCCAATGATTATTTCTGCACCCCAGGGATTTTCAGCTAATAAAAATAATATTCCTACTGAATTTGTTGATATTTTCCCAACACTTTGTGAGCTTACCAATCTTGATGTTCCAGACCATTTACCAGGGAAAAGTCTCGTGCCTCTAATGAAAGATCCCAATGTATTTGTTCGATTTGCGGCTTTATCTCAATATCCTAGAGGAGTTTCAAGGATGGGATATACACTTCGTAGTCAAAGATTTCGTTATGTGAAATGGTTACAAATGAATTACAAGACTGGTGAACGCGCTGGTAAACTAATTGCAACAGAATTGTACGACTATGAAAATGACCCTTTTGAAACAGTAAATCAATCAAACAATCCAGACTTTAAAGAAATTATAATTGCCTTTGAAAACGAATTTAAGAGCAGAGGTGTTGCTCAATCAAATTAAAAAACACCCTATGAAACGTTTTTTAAAAATATATTTCTTTTTCTTTTCTTCAATTTTTTTACTGACTTGTACTCAAAAAAATATCCTTGAGAAAAAACCAAATATCATTATTGTAATGACTGATGATCAAGGCTACGGCGATTTAGGTTTCAACGGTAATAAGGTTATAAAAACCCCTAATATTGATAAATTTGCTTCCCAATCCGTAAATTTTTCAAACTACCATGTCGGAACATCATGTTCCCCAACTCGTGCCGGTTTAATGACTGCTAGAAATTGTTTGAGAAATGGCGTTTGGCATACTAATGCAGGTTGTTCTTTATTGAATCAGGACGAAGAAACTATTGCTGATGTCTTTTCACATGCTGGTTATAAAACCGCCATGTTTGGTAAATGGCATTTAGGAGATAATTATTCTTTTTTACCAGAGCAACGTGGATTTGAAGAAACTTTTTATCATAAAGGGGGAGGTGTTGGACAAACCCCTGACTATTGGGGTAATGATTATCAGGACGATACGTATTTTAGAAATGGAATTCCTGAAAAAACCATTGGCTATTGTACTGATATTTTTTTTGATGAGGCCTTGTCTTTTATTGAAAAATCAAAAGACAATCCATTTTTTTGCTATTTAAGTTTAAATGCCCCTCACAGCCCTTTTAATGTACCAGAATCTTATTATGAAATATATAAAGATACACCTGGACTTTTAAATTCTCAAAAACGGTTTTACGGGATGATCACTAATATTGACGATAATTTTGGAAAGTTAACTAAAACCTTGGAATTTTTAGATCTAATTGACAACACCATTTTAATATTCACCTCGGACAATGGTACTTCTAATGGCTATAAATTCAATAAAAAGGAAAATAAATGGTATGGATATAACGCAAAAATGAAAGGTACTAAAACAAGCGAGTATGATGGTGGTCACAGAGTCCCCTTTATAATGCAATGGAAAAAAGGAGGCTTTACAACTGGAACAACTTTTAGTGGTCTGTCAGCTCATGTAGATATTTTACCCACTCTAGCCTCATTAGCGGGAGTTGATTTTACACCAACCAAAACTATTGATGGTATCAATCTCTCTTTTTTTTTAGTAAGTAATGAAGCCCCAGAACGCATACTGGTGACTGATACTCAACGTAACCAGTGGCCTGAAAAAGGAAAACAAAGTAGTGTATTATACCATAACTGGCGACTTGTTAATGGTAATGAATTGTACAATGTACAAAACGATCCCGGTCAGGATAAAAATCTCTACAATATACACCCGAAAATTGCTAACCAATTGCAAGATTATTATAATGCTTGGTGGACAGATGCCGCTAAAGAATTTAAATACTCATACATTGACATTGAACCTAATAAAATAAATACCCTAACATGCCACGATATTCATGTTAACTCAATCACTGCATGGCATCAAAGAGATATACGTAAGGGGGTTCCAGTAGATCCAGGTAAATTCAGTGTAAATTTTAAACAATCTGGGACCTATGATATTAGTTTGCGAAGATGGCCAAAAGAAACCCATCTCATGCTTTCGGAGGAGATTAACGACGAAATGCCTGCAACCCCCTTTTGGGACGTACAAAAAAAAGGAGAATCAATGGATTTAGAATCTGCATTTATTATTATTGATGATAAAGAATATAATTTATTGATTGACAAAAATGATAAAGCTGCTAAATTTAGTATTAATATTCCCAAAGGGAAAATATCAATTGAATCAGGTTTTTGGCTTAAAAATGGTGATAAAACAACCGCTTTTTATACTGACATAGAACTTAGAGTAAATTAAAATATTTCAATTTATCATTTTAATAATATTTTTTGGCCAAGGGTCTTTAAATTCATGTCCATCTTTCCAAAGTTGTATTTCGTAGTCTGTTAGAAAGCATGATTTTAATGCACTAGTAAATATATCAACTTGTTTGTTATCTCCAATTACTGTTAAATCACAGTATCTATCACCAAAATGACCAGATTCTTTTGCAAGTCTGTCTTGTAGTATTTTTATTTCAATTTTTGAAAGGCCATTATTACTATCTTTTATAATTCCTGAACGCCAAGAGCCTATTATTTCTAAATTTATACCACCTGCTGCTTGATTCCATAAAAGTGAATATTTATCTCTAGTTACCAGCCAGAAAAAACCCTTACTTCTGTGAATTCTCTGGTTTAGATATTTATGACAAACATCCCATAATCTTTGTGGATGAAATGGACGTTCATCTTTTATAACTCTTGTTGCTAAGTTGTAAGGTTTATCAGCTTCAGCTTCTAAATTTAGTTCGGGCTTAATTTCTTCAATTAATTTTTCAACTCTAAAGTAATCATAGGGGCTAGATTCAATTAAAAATTCAATATCAAGTTTTCCAAATGTAACAGAATGAATTGGAGCGTAAGGATTTATAGCTTGTATTTTATTTGCAATATATTTTAGTTTATCTTTTTCTATTCGATCAGATTTTGTAATTAATATATTACTAGAAAACATAATTTGTTCAATTAACAAATTCAATATATCTCGCTTATTTTGTGATATGTTGCTTTGCATTTGTGGAATTAACTTTTCTCCAAAATTATAATCATGCGCTAGCATCAAGCTATCAACTAGCGTAAGTATTTTTGTTAGCTTGACAAGTTTATGAGTTTTGAAATATTCAACAAGAGGTAAAGGGTGACAACTTCCAGATGTTTCAATTATAATTAATTTTGGTTTTTGATTCCCAATTAATTTTTTAAGTACATAATCAAGTTTTTTAATACCCTTTTTACTGCTTAAGACGCAGTCATGAATTGATTCTAATAGATTATTATTGTCTTCAATAGCCTCAGTATTACCTAATAATTCACCATCAACATCTAACTCACTCATATCATTTACAATAGCACAAATGGATATTTTTTTATTTTTTGATTGGTATAGTAGGTTTCTGAAAAGTGTTGTTTTTCCTGAACCAAGAAATCCGTTAAGTATAACAACAGTTGTTTTTATAGATTTCATCTACGATTTTTTAAAATCATATTTTTTATATTTTTTTGGAATCTAAGAGTCTGGCTAGTTCTTTTGCATAATCAATAAATGCAATAGTTTCGTCAGTACGTGCTAATTTAATTTTATCAAAAATAAAAAGTGCTTCCCCATTACTTTCTATATGATAAATCTGATTATTTTCGAAAAAACGGATAATTTCTCCTGAGAAAAATGAACGAATTTTAGCTTCTTCATTTCCAAAAAGTAGAAACTTTTTAGAAAAATCAGGATACATTTCAAAATCAATATCTTTATAACCTGCGAATGACATTACCCGGTCGAATATTTTCCCTAAGACACCCTCTTTTTCCATCGTAAAAGATGGTATTTTTTTATTTAACCTTAAAACCATCAACGTTGTATTAAATGTCTCAGCTGTAAAAGCTTGACCTTCATTGAATGTCACATCCATAACTTCCCATGACGCATTGAAGTCTTTAAATATTCCTTTGATACAATTATATTTACGTTCAATTGGTCTGATTTCAAAAAATTGAAAATTCTTTAGATAAATTGTATTCCAATCAACTTGGCTAGTGTACTGATAATCATTCTCTGCTGCTAAATTTTGTAATCTTATTTGCCTTTGTGATAATTTAGCTGCCGAATTAGTTAAACTTATTTTTAATGCTCTATTGTAAGTAGAATAAGAAACATGTGAATCCAAACCTGTTATGAATACTTTGCCTCCACCAGCTCTTTGCGACTTCAAGAATTCAACAAGATAATCCATGTAAGTAATTCCTACTAGCCTTGTTTCTGATAAATCAATATTGACATTTGCACCTGATGGTATATTGGAAACAAGCTTGTCAATTCTTAAAATACCTAGAAAATTTGCAATACCTCTAACTTGTAGATTAAAATTATCTTCTGATGTTTTATATAATTTTGTGTCAGATAGATATATCATTTTAAAAAACTGTGGAATGGATAAATTTGCTAATAACATGTGGGTAGCTAGTGCCAACAATAATCCACCAACTAAACCAATCAATAAATTGGTGTAAAGAGTTAAAATCATAGTACCAATGAAAAATATTAGTTGCTCAGGCCCTTGGTTATAAGCTTGCTTGAAGACTGCCGGCGAAGCCAGCTTGAATCCAGTGTAAACTAATAGAATAGCAAAAGCACATAATGGTACTTGTCTCATAATAGGGCTTAATATGACAATAAACGCTAGTAATAATAGCCCTTGATACATATTAGACCATTTTGTCTTAGCACCATTATGAATATTTACAGTACTTCTAATAATTACAGCAATAATAGGCAGGCCGCCAATTAATCCAGCCACCATTGTACTTAATCCAATTCCTGTTAAGTCTTTGTTTAAATCTGTTTTTCTCTTGTATGGGTCAATTTTATCAACTGCTTTTGCAATAGCAAGCGACTCAATACTTGTTATTATCAAAATTGAAAAGACCGTAGTCCAGAACTCGATTGTATTAATTTTACTAAAGTTAGGATGCATTATAGAATCCATTATAGAATCAGGAATATCTAATAGTAGATTCGGTCCAACTTGATATGACTTTCCAAACAATGAAAGACTTTGTGCATCAAAGAAATTAAATAAATATACAAATGGAATTGAAAGGGCGATGACCCACATGGGTCCTGGCAAAAGATTAAAAACTTTGTTGCTTGTTTTAGAATGAACTAATAACAAAAATAGTCCAGTCAAAGAAATAATTAGAACAAAAGGGTTTGCTTGTGGCAAGAGTACAAAAGCATCAACAAGGTTTTGTATAATACTAGAACTATCAGAATGTGTTCCCATTGCAACATGAATCTGTTTCGCAAAAATAATTATACCAATTGCTGCCAAGATACCGTGTATCACAGAACTATGAAAGATGTCTGCTAATCTCCCTAATTTTAAAACTCCAAGTAAAACTTGAATTGCTCCTGAAATAACTACAGCTGCCAATACATAATTAAATGCTTGGCCTGAACCGTCATCCATTATTGCAATACCTAAAAGAATTACACCAATTACTCCTTTAGCTGGTCCGTTAACTGAGATATGACCACCTCGATAAAAGGTTGTGACCACACCACCAACTATTGCTGAAAATATACCTGCCATAGCTGGTGCACCTGCTGCTAAAGCAATTCCTAATGAAAGTGGTAAAGCGATTAGTGCTACACTCAAAGCAGCAACTAAATCACTTTGCCAATTTTCAATTAGTCCTTTAAGACCTTTTTTTGGTTTATTTTCCATTTATTTAAAAGGTTTGGATAAAAAGATTTAAACCTGCTTAGCTAAAATAGTAAATATCTGTAATTATTTGAAATGACAGAGGTTCTCATTTAATCTGATGGAAAAAAATATTGTGATTTAATCAGAGAAATAGTTTATGAATAATTAAACTCTAGTCTGTTTATTTATGAAAAATAAAATAAATATTTGTAAAATTACTCCTAGAAAACACGGAATCAAATAGCCAGCATTAAAAGTTACACCAATCCAAAAAGAATTTCCTAGCACTAAAGTGTAAGCGCTGTAATATGGCAATTTAATAATATCATTTTTTGGTATAATCCAAAAAAATAAAATTCCTGCAATAATTGAAGAGAATATCCATCCAAAATAATTTGATAGAGGGATACTGTAGTAAAGCCCAGGACTGGTCCAAGTCCAAAAACCCATCAATACTGCTCCTGGATCTATTATTAAATCAGTAGCAACTAAAAAAGAAGCCCCAAATAAGAATTGGTAGATATGCTTTTTGAATATCCAACAGCTAATTGCATAAGATCCAATTACTAATGGTACCCAGCCTAAACTAACATTCCAAGGAACTAAATCAAATAATTTATAACCAAGTTGTGAATTATATTCAAAGTACCCATATGGAAATGATGTAGTGATACTTAATGCTTCAATTAATGTCGCATATATGCTTAAAAAAAATATCAATACAAAACCTTTGGAGAAGTTTGTTTTAAGCAAAGCGTAATATGCAGGAACTGCTAGAAAAATCATTGGAATGACTGAGAAATATTCATTTCTTACTGAATAAGCATAATAACCAATAATTGTCATAGTTAAAGATATTATGAATGTCGCTAGATCTGTTTTTTTCATTTTGTATTAGAAAATAAGCAAGTTATGTTTGAAAACCACGTAAATAAATAAAACAGCACCAGAAAATAAATTTATGAATGGAAACTTTTTGTACAAGGAAAATACTCTTTTTGGATTTTTTGTAATATATATATATAACGTCGGTACGCTGTAAGAACTAAATGCTAATAGACCAAGCCAAATATTAGTGTTAAATGCAAAAATGAATGCAGCAGTGCTGTAGTAAACTATTGTGAGTAAAGTAGCTCTTTTAAAACCTAGCCACACAGCAGTAGTTTTTACATCAGCATTACGGTCAGCTTCAATATCTGGTAATGCTGAAAATAGATGCATACCCATTGACCACAACCATGCTGATATTACCAAGGGCCAAGATAGTTTAGCTATGGGTTGGTACATTAAAAACACCATGACTCCTGGTAGTATATACAGTATATTGGAGCATGAGTCAACAAATAACCTTGCTTTGAACCTTATTGGACGTAATGAATAAAAAGCAGAGAAAAGAACCCATAATCCAAATACTAACTGTGATTCAATTGTTGGAAATAAACATACAAATACTATAGAAAGTATAGCAAATGCTCCTAACAGATACCAAAGAACGTTATTTTGATTTTTTTTATATAAGTTTTCATATTCTTGTTTCTTGGGATTGAACTTATCAGTATCCCCGTCGGCATAATCATTTATCCCGTATAAGAAAAAGTTAGCAGGCCATAGAAAGAAAAGTAAACCAACCCAAAATAATAAATTTCTAAAATCATTTAGTGAGTTTGATGCAGTCACCATACCCACAGCCCAAGGACCTGCAAGATATGTCCAGAATCTAGGTCTACTTGTCTTGAAAATCCATTTAAGTTGCTTCATTACCTGTTATGAATTTAGTGTCCTCATTTGATAATGGTCTTCCATGTGTTATACCATGAATTCTTTTGTAAACAATTTGTGAGCTAATAAGACACATGGGAACGCCAATACCTGGATTGGTATTAGCCCCAGTGTAGTATAGATTATTCAATTTAACTGACTTGGTTTTAGGTCTAAAAACGGCTGTTTGTGTTAGGTTTTGTGCCAAACCGAGTGCAGTACCTTTATAAGCATTGTAGATTGATGAAAAATCATGGCCCGTAAAAATACGCTCAAAAACAATATTTTCTTCAAGACCTTTTGTTTTCATTGTCACAGTTATATGTTTAATGATTTTATCTCTATAGTTTTTGATAGTTTTTTCGTCCAAAGTGAGATTGGTAGCAGTGGGGACTAAAACAAATAAATTTTCACAGCCTTTGGGAGCCACCGAGGGATCCGTTTTGCTTGGAGCACAAATATAATAGGATGGACTTTGCGGAAGTTTTTGACCCTTGAAAATTGCTTCAAAACTTTCTTTCCACTGATTAGCAAAGAAAAGATTGTGATGAACCAGCTCTTTAAATTGCTTTTTAATCCCCAAATACAAGATAAAACCAGATGGCGCCATGGTTCTACTGTTCCAGTATTTTTCACTAAACTGTCTGTGTTTTTTATCTAGAAATTGCATTTCTGTAAACTGATAATCTGCATTTGAAACCACGATATCTGCCATATGCTTACCCTTAGTTGTAGATACACCAATTGCTTTTTTATTTTCTACCAGAATTTTATTAACTGGGGTATTGAATATAAATTTGACCCCATTTTTTTTTGCAATGTCATAAAAGGCTTTGAAAACTTTTGTCATTCCACCCATGGGATAAAATACCCCCATCTCAAAATCAATATGATTCATAAGCGAATAGACTGCAGGTGCTTTGTACGGAGAAGTTCCTAAAAATACTAGTGGATATTGTAGTATTTTTCTAAGGAGTGGATGTTTGACAAAACTAGCAATGTGTTTGTGGAAAGACGAAATCACAGAAAACTTAGTCCATAAAAAGATGGTACGTTTGTCAATAAAATCAAAAACACTGTTAAAGGGCTTGTAGATAAAAGTTTGTTTAGAAATATTGTATTTTGCAGCCGCTTCTTTTAGGTATATATTAATTTTTTTCATTACACCTGGCTCAAAAGATTCAAAAATTTTAGAATCTCTTTTAAGATCTGAAGTCATTTCCACGGGCTCCGGGTGTTCTTCAAACCATATTTTGTAAGAGGGGTCTAGTCTTTTAAGATCAAGGTAATCACTTATGTTTTCTCCTACAAGCGAAAAGAAATGTTCAAATATGTCAGGCATAAGATACCAAGAAGGCCCCATATCAAATTGAAATCCCTTGGCCGAAAATACGTCACCACGTCCACCAAAACTTGCATTTTTTTCAACAACAGTGACATCATACCCTTTTTTTGCTAGGAGGATAGCGGTGGATAATCCTCCGGCTCCGGCTCCAACAACAATTACTTTGGTTTTCATCGTACAAAGTTACGTTTAAATTTTGGTGTAAAATGTGATATTTTTCTTAAAATTGGAAAGGTTTATGAACTGTTTTATAAATGAACTATATTTTTAAATATTTGGTAATTTTAATCTATAAAAAATAATTTATTTTATAAATAATACATTAATTAGTTAGGGGTAATACCAAGCTATTTTAGTGTATGGTAAACACAAATAATAATGGTGAATATACAAATGCAGATTCACCATTATTAATGTTGCGATTATTTAAATATAATAGTTAATTGAATTCAAACTAATTCCTAGTTATTTTAATACAATTGATTAGGTATATTTTTTAATTCAATTTTTATTTTTGACAATCTAACTTTTGTTTCAAAGCATAAAGGTAAATTATATTTATCATCTGAAATCCAAAAATAAACTTCACTTTTTTTTTGCAATAATTTATTAGTTGATTCAAAAAAGCATAAAAATTTTTTAGCTTTTAGGGTAACATTAGAAATTTTAATATTGTCAATTCCTACTAACTCAATTTTTAACTTTTTTATACCTTTTCCATTATGAATATAGGGCATATGAAATGATGATGAGTCTTTGAAAATAATATTCATATTTGATCTGAAAAAATAAATTCCTGAAATAAGATCAAATATCTTGTTTTCATACAAAAAAAATCTCCCTTCTTCATTCTCTTTATTTTGATAATAAGCTTTTTTTAAGTTGTTATTAAAATAAATTTCTTCTTGCTTTTGGTCGTCACCTTCATTAATTAATTTTATAAATTTCAGGGAAGTAAATTCTTTCTTTGAAAAAAAACTCTTGTAACTAACATTTAAATTAAAAAATAATTTGCCAATTCCTTTAGTATAGGCTTTTATTTCAGCACAAGTTAATTTTGAATCTTTACAATTTGACTTTCTAAAATTTATTTCTCCAACTGAAAGTAAACCAACTTTTATATTGTATTCTAAAAACTCTTGTTCTTTTGATAATTTACAATTAATAATTGTCCCATTTTTAAATGATTTATTACTGTATTCAATCTCTTGTGCATTAGCACCACAAATGATTATAAAAAATAAATACTCTAAAAAGAAAATTCTATACAAAATATCTCTAAAATAAATTATGTCTAAATAAAAAAGAGGAAGTGATAATAACTCCCTCTTTTTAGGCTTTAAAAAAATGTATTATACTTGGATATTAATTGTACTTGCAACATTTGAATCAAAGGAAAATCCTGGTGGAATTTCAGCATTCTTTCCCTTTATAAAAAGAAGTAAAATGCAAACAAATAATCCCAATACAATAGCTAATACAGCTTTGTCCTCTCCTTCCTCACTTACGTTTCCACCTGCTAAATAAACTTCTTGTCCGTCAACAGCTGTGACTGATTTAATCTGTATTTCCAAAAAACCAGCTTTACCTAAACCTTTGGCCTTTTCGGATCTAGTAACTTGGCCCTTAGCAATTGAGCCGGCTGGAATTACAGTTTGTCCATCTACATCAACATCTCTAGTTACTCTTAAATCTATCGTTCGCCCAACTGTTGCATTGTCCGACTTTATAACATTTATAGTTTCTAAAGGAATTACTGTGCCTGCTTTTAAGACAACCGTTTGTTCAACTGGCACTGAGCCAAATGATAAGTTTAAAACTGCTAATGAAAGCATTACAGCTACTGATTTAAACATTGATTTTTTAAGAAAATTCATAATTTTAATTTTTAAAAGTTAATATATATTTAAGTTGTTGTTTAATTTTTGTTTGAGTAGGTTTTCTTGATTTAGGTTGTATTTTTTAGCACTTTTAAATGCTCCTTGTATGTTTGAAATATAAAATGACAAATTAAAAACTCCAGTTAAAATTGCCATTCCAGTATTATCATTTCTAATATTCGAAATGGTCGCATAAGCTAATAAGCCATTAACTAAAAAAGAACTTATTGCTGTTTGTTTATAGCCTGTATAATAATATCCCGCACCGGGAAGAATTGATAATAATAGTGCAGTTTTTGGGTTTTTGTAATCAATATTATCTTTTGACTTAATGATTTTTAAAAGTTTCTGTGATTGATGCGTATCTTTCATTTTTAGGAATGAAGAGTTTGCCAAATTCCAGTTGTTGTCCATTGCGTACAATACCCCCTGAAGTTTTAAAAAATTATCTTTTTCGTAAATAGAATTTTCTTTAATATTAAGACCTTTGTTTACATAAATCAAAGCTGTTTTAAAGTTTTCTAATTTGCCGTAGGATAAAGCTATCTGTAATAAAATTTCGGCATCTTTAAGAAAATTTAAATCTTCAGATTTTTCAAATTCAAAAATTCCCTTCTCATACTCTCCTAGGTCATGAAGAATTAAAATTTTATTTAGAAATAATTCTTTCGTTAGCTCACCATCAAAAATCTCAATCCTATTTATTTCAAGTAAAGCTTCTCTTTTATATCCTTCATTGATTAATTTTTTTATAAACTTTAGATTAGAATCATCTCTAAAATTATCCCCATAAGCAAAAATATTTCGTTCTCTTTTGTATACTAAATCAGAAAATTTATATTTCGTGGAATTCCTAGGAATATCTAAAATTTTAATCCCATCATTAGAAAGCGTAAACGAATAATTTTTATAATCGTGACCACATCTGATAAGTCGGTCAGATGTTGATAAAAATGCATTGAAAAAATTATTGTTTCTAAATGATTCTATTCCATATCTAGAACAACTTGGATACATTGGACAGCTTTGGCCCCGAATGCCACTAATATAATTTTGATAAAACCCAATGTAATCGTCAGAAACTTTTGTTTTATTATTTTTCAAAATGGAAATATTTTTTTGAGAATACAACAAATGAATATTGAAGATTATAATAATTTTAAGAAATAATTTTATTGATTGAATTTTATTAGTTTCCAATGGATATATATATATCCCATAAATTAATGTTAAATTTCCAATAAAAACAAAGAAATTAGAAAATAATTTTTCGAAAATAATAGCAGATTTTTCCTTTACATAAAATACAATCTTAGTAGATTTAATAAAATGATTCTCAAAAACAAAATATTGGTCTTTGGATAAGACTTGTCATATATAAAAAAACGCTGTATGATCTATTTATTTACAGCGTTTTATAATTAATTTATTAAAATTGATCAATTAAAGTAGTATAGTTTCATTTTTTCAAGTAAAAAATATTCCCTAAAATAAATTTTATTTTAGGGAATAATGCCGT
>TARA_B100001057_G_scaffold176447_1_pt1 | contig 71101 bp, 66 predicted proteins | sample TARA_B100001057 | Tara Oceans TARA_B100001057 (sample SAMEA2621839) | marine metagenome | biome: marine biome (ENVO:00000447); feature: surface water layer (ENVO:00002042); material: "saline water (ENVO:00002010), including plankton (ENVO:xxxxxxxx)" | depth 5 m | reverse complement strand
TTTAAATAGATCACACCATCAACTGATTTAGCTGCTTTTGTTATGACTTTATTACACATCCCACAATTGCCATAAATTTTGAAATTTTCTTTTACTTTTTCTGTTGAAAATGCATCTATCGAGATAATGCTTACAAAAATTAAAACTAAATTAAATTTCCTTATATTATAAAGTTACAAAATTTGAGAATAATGTTCTTTCGTATTTACTTTAGAAATAACATCTTCGATTTTACCATTTTCATCAATTATAAATGTTGTCCTGACGATTCCCATGTACTCTCTACCCATAAACTTTTTTAATTGCCATACTCCATAATCATTTACTACTTTTTTATCCTCATCAGAAATTAGATTAAATGGAAGATTATATTTTTCTATAAACTTTTGATGTCTTTTCACGCTATCGCATGACACTCCAATAACATCATATCCTTTACTAATTAAATCAGAGTAATTATCAGACAAATTACATGCTTGTGCAGTACAGCCCGAAGTCATGTCTTTTGGATAAAAATATAAAACCACTTTTTTACCTCTATATTGATCCAGTGTTATTGTAGACCCATTTTGATCAATAGCTTTTATTTTTGGAGCTTGATCTCCTATTTTTAATTTTAACATAATTTATTATTTATAATGTTCCTCTTTTTGCTTGTTCTCTTTCAATTGATTCAAATAAAGCCTTGAAATTTCCAGCACCAAAACCTCTCGCACCTACTCTTTGAATTATTTCAAAAAATAACGTTGGGCGATCCTGAAGTGGCTTTGTAAAAATTTGTAGTAAGTACCCCTCTTCATCTGCATCAATCAGTATTCCAAGTCCTTTGAGAGTTTCTATATCCTCTTTTAGCTCATGATTATGCTCCCCAAGCCTGAATGGAACAGCTTTATAATATTCGTCTGGTGGTGTAGATAGGAATTCAATTCCTCGAATTCTTAGTTTAGTTACTGTAGATATTATATCATCAGTTGCTACGGCAATATGTTGGACACCAGACCCTTCATAAAAATCTAAATACTCCTCAATTTGCGACTTCTTCTTACCCTCAGCAGGCTCATTTATTGGGAATTTAATTCTTCCATTTCCGTTACTCATTACTTTGCTCATAAGTGCTGAATACTCGGTGTTTATTTGTTTATCATCAAAAGATAAAAAGTTTACAAACCCCATGACATCTTCATAAAACTTGACCCACTTATTCATTTCATTCCATCCTACGTTTCCTACCATGTGATCAATATACTTTAGACCAGTAGCTTCAGTTTCATAAGATGATGACCACTTTTGGAATCCAGGAAGAAAAACTCCTTTATAATTTTTTCTCTCAACAAAAACATGAACTGTTTCACCATATGTATAAATACCAGATCGTACAACTTCACCGTGCTCATCTCTTTCCACGGTTGGTTCCATAAAAGATTTTGCACCTCTTGATGTTGTTTCTTTCCATGATTTTTCAGCATCTTCAACCCAAAGAGCAATAATCTTAATACCGTCACCGTGTTTTATAATGTGATTATTAATTGATGAACTAGAGCTGAGGGGAGATGTAAGAACAATCTTAATCTTATTTTGTACTAAAACGTATGATACACAATCCTTGCTGTTTGTCTCAAGTCCTTTGTATGCGTAAGATTGAAAGCCAAAAGCTGATTTATAAAAATGGGCTGCTTGCTTTGCATTACCGACGTAAAACTCAACATAATCTGTTCCAAGCAATGGAAGAAAATCTTTGGCTTCTTTAAATATTTTCTCTAGCTTCATAAAATATTAGTTTATTCTACCCAAGATTTATGGTATTTTCCATCTGAAAGATCAATGGCCAGCTGTGTTAGTTTTAAAGGGGCAAAAGTATCGACCATTACAGCAAGCTCATCTGTTTTCTTTTTTCCAATACTCCTTTCCATTGCGCCTGGGTGAGGGCCATGCGGAATTCCTGCAGGATGAAGTGAAATGTATCCTTCATTAACATGATTTCTACTCATAAAATCTCCATCTACATAATAAAGCACCTCATCAGAATCAATGTTTGAGTGATTATATGGTGCGGGTATTGCCTCAGGATGGTAGTCATATAGTCTAGGGCAAAAAGAACACAAGACAAATCTACTAGTCTCAAAAGTTTGATGAACTGGTGGCGGCTGATGTACTCGTCCTGTAATTGGCTCAAAATCATGTATTGAGAATGCATATGGAAAATTGTATCCATCACATCCAACAACACCAAATGGATGAGCTGCATAAACATATTCATGAATCATATGCTCCTTCTTTAGCTTAATTAAATAATCACCAATTTTATCATGTGTTTCTAATTCCTCAGGAAATCTTAAGTCTCTTTCACAGTACGGAGAATGCTCTAGCAATTGGCCAAAATAATTTCTATATCTTTTAGGAGTATGAACTGGATTGTAAGACTCAACAATAAAGTGTCTATTTTCATTCGTGTCAAAATTTATCTTGTAAATTGTTCCTCTAGGAATTACTAAATAATCTCCTTCCTTAAACTTAATGTTTCCAATAAAAGTTCTTAATGTTCCCGTTCCTTTGTGTACGAAAATGATTTCATCTCCATCTGTATTTTTATAAAAATAATCTTCTGATTTATTTGTAGGCGCAGATAACATAATATTAAGATCGTTATTTACTAAAATTGAAAGTCTACTTTCAATTAAATCTGCAATTTTGGGAGCTTTAAATGCATCGAGCAAATATGCTTTCATATTCTTCTCAATAGCAACTTTAGGCTTAACTGAATAAGACTTAATTACATCTTTAACCTGAGTTGGTCTGTGTAAATGATATAAAAGTGTAGACATACCGTCAAAGCCTATTGTTCCAAAAAGCTCTTCGTAATGGTATTCTCCGTTTTCTTTTTTAAATGTAGTGTGTCTTTTATGAGGAATTTTTCCTAATTTATGATATCTTGGCATTACAAAATATTTTATGCAAATTACTATTTTTTTTAATAGTATGAAAGTCATTATTAACCTCGTTTTAATACTTTTGTAAGAGTGAAACTTGCACGTTATTTACATAAAAACCAAATATCTTTTGGTCAGGTTATTAATAATTTAATTTATGACTTGAGTGACGAATCTGATAACATCATTTCTTTTTTACAAAAGAACCACACTTACAATTTAAAGGATCAAAAAAAGAAAGAAATTATAAAATTAGAAGATGTTAAAATATTAGCTCCATTTTCAAAAATAAATACCTTAAGAGATGCCTATGCTTTTAGGGAACATGTTGAAACTTGTAGAAAAAATAGAGGTGCCGAAATGATAAAGGAATTTGATGAATTTCCTGTTTTTTACTTCTCTAATCACAACTCAATTTTAGGTCATTTAGATGAGGTAGAGTGTATGCCAGAACATTTAAATAAACTCGATTATGAACTTGAAATTGCAATTGTAATATGCAAAGAGGGTAAAAATATTAAGGCTCAAAAAGCAAGAGAATTTATTGGTGGATTTACAATATACAATGATATTAGCGCTAGAAGTATTCAATCAAGCGAAATGAAGCTAAACTTAGGTCCTGCCAAGGGAAAAGACTTTGCAAATATTTTTGGTCCTTTTGTTGTTACAAGAGATGAAATTTATGAAAATGAAATTTCTAATGGTAAAATTGATTTAGAAATGAAATGTAAAATTAATAATAAGCTTTATTCAATTGGAAATCTTAAAACTATGCACTGGTCTTTTGAAGAAATTATTGAAAGAGTCTCATATGGAACTAAAATATTTCCTGGTGATGTAATTGGATCAGGTACGGTAGGAAAAGGATGTTTGCTAGAAATCAATGGAACTGAAAAAAGAAAAAATAAAGAATATAAAGAGACTTGGCTCAAAGAAAATGATATAATTGAAATGAGTATTGAAAAAATTGGAACATTAACTAACAAAATTGTGCTTCACAAATGAAAAGAGTAAGTATAGACATTAAAAAGAATCAAAATGTTGACATATATAAAATTTTAGCAGCTGCAATTACTCCAAGACCTATTGCTTTTGTGAGTACAAAAAACAAAATGGGTATATCAAACTTGAGTCCATACAGTTTTTTTAACGCATTTAGTGTTGATCCACCAGTAGTTGTTTTCTCTCCAACAGGAAAACCAAAAGGCAAAGATCAAAAAGATACTCTTAGTAATATCATCGAAACTAAAGAGTGTGTTATAGGACTTGTTAATACAAAAATAGTACAACAAATTTCCTTAACTAGCTGTGAATATCCAAGTGGTGTTAATGAATTTGAAAAATCAGGCTTAAGCGAGGTTAAAGCTGATTTAGTAAATGCTAGTCTTATTGGAGAGTCCAATGTCAATATGGAATGTAGGTTAGTTAAAGTAATTCCTTTAGGAAAGGAATCCAGTTCGGGTAATCTTGTGTTATGTGAAGTATTAAAATTTCATGTTAATGAGAAGATTATAAATCACAATTTTGAAATTGATCCAAAAAAATTAGATGCTGTTTCAAGACATGGTGGTAATTTTTATGGTAAGACAACTGAAGATTCAATTTTTGAAATTCCAAAGCCTAAAGCAAAAATTGGGATGGGGTTTGATAAACTTCCAAAAAAAACAAGAACTAGCTCTGTCCTTTCAGGAAATGAATTAGCAATTTTAGCAAGCTATGAAGATGTTCCAAAAAAAGATCCTGATTTTACATGTACTTTAACATCACTTCAAATACACGAAAAAGCTAAAAAATTAATAAATATGAACCAAGTTGATTTAGCGTGGCAATACTTAATTCATGATTAACTTATTTAGCAGAAAAAAACCAGACAATATTGTTTTTCTTGTAGGATGTGGTAGATCTGGGACAACACTACTTTCTAGCCTTATTGGCTCATGCTCCAACACTCATATTTTAAACGAAAGGCGCGATCTTTGGCATAAGGTTTTTCCTGATTTGAACATTTGGGACAATATCAACTCAGTGCTTGATTTCAAGAATCGTGAATACAATAGCAGAAAAAATGAAAAGATTAGAAGTGTTTTTTTTAAACAAGCTAAAAGACACAAGAAAAATAATATTCTTGAAAAACTTCCTATAAACTGTTTTAGATTAAATTTTATTAATAAAGTTTTTCCTGAAGCAAAATTTATTGTTATTAGAAGAAACCCCCTTGAAGTTGCAGCATCGATTGAAGAAAAAATTGGAAAGGGGAATTGGTATGGCGTCAATGACAACAAACTAAGGTTATTAATTGAATATGCAAAGAGTAATAATATTGAAACTAAAGATTTTTTAAAAACTGATTTTAATAAAGGACTTCTTGAATGGAGATTATCTAATATCGCAATCAATAAATTTTTTAATGAATCAAATAAAGATTTTTTTTTAATAAATTATTCTAAACTTACTATCAACGCAAAAGAAATATTAACAGAGGCTTTTAATTTTTTAGAAATAAAATATAACGAAGAAGCTTTAACAAATTGCTGTAAGTCAGTTTATAAAAATCTGAGAAATAAAGAAAATATAAAAAATAGTATGAAGAGAAATCAAAAAGAATTTTTAATAAGAGAGGGCTTCTTTCAAGAAAAATAATTATTACATTTGTTTATGAGCACAAGAAGAAGATTTATTGCATATTTTTCTATAGGCCTTGCAACTTTAGCTTTTGTTCCAAGATTGTTTAATTTTAAAAGAAAAAATATGGCATTTGAATTACCACAACTAAAATACTCATACAACGAACTAGAACCTCATATTGATGCTAAAACAATGGAGATTCACCATAGTAAACATCACAATGGTTACACTACAAAGCTAAATGCAGCAATAGAAGGTACTGATCTTCCTGGTAAGTCTATTGAAGAAATACTGAAATCAAAAAATCTATCAAGTGCTGTTAGAAATAATGGAGGTGGATTTTACAATCACTGTTTGTTTTGGGAAATTATAACACCTAATGGAGGTGGAATACCAAATAATGAAATAGGAAATGCTATTGTTGAAAGTTTCGGAAGTTTCGATAATTTTAAGGATACTTTTTCTAAAGCTGCAGCAACTCAATTTGGTTCTGGCTGGGCATGGCTTTGCGTGAACAATGGTAAATTAAATACTTGCTCTACTGCTAATCAAGACAACCCTATAATGGAAAATGGTTGCGGGGGAACTCCTATTTTAGGAATAGATGTCTGGGAGCATGCTTATTATTTAAATTATCAAAACAGACGACCTGATTACATAAATGCATTCTTTAATATTATAAACTGGGACGAAGTAAACAGAAGATACTTAGCGTCATTATAATATTTTTTTAAATTTGTTCCACTTATAAAAATACAACACGATGAAAAAAAGATTTAAAATAATTTCAATACTATTTGCAGTTTTATGTTTCTCTAGCATAATGTTTGCTCAGAACAGCAACGACTCTAATATGACAAACACAGATACTATGATGTCTGTTGATTCAACAGCAGAAGAAGTTGTTAAGGTTATGCAAGAACCAGAAGTAGATGAAAGTAAAAGTTTCCATCAAATTATTAAAGAAAAATTTATAGAAGGGGGGCCTGGATTTATGGGGATTGTCTTATTGTGTTTGATCTTAGGCCTAGCGCTATCAATAGAGAGAATTATATATTTAAATCTCGCAACGCAGAATACTGAAAAACTTATTAATGATGTCGAATCAGCACTATCAAGCGGCGGTGTGGAAGATGCTAAAACGATTTGTAGAAATACTAAAGGGCCTGTAGCCTCAATATTTTATCAAGGTCTTGAAAGGTCTGACGAGGGTATCGAAATGGTTGAAAAATCTGTTGTTTCATACGGTTCTGTGCAGATGGGGTTATTAGAAAGAGGTTTGTCTTGGATTTCTTTATTCATTGCACTTGCACCCATGCTTGGGTTCATGGGTACAGTTATTGGTATGATTGGTGCATTTGATGCCATTGAGGCTGCTGGAGATATTTCTCCATCACTTGTTGCTGGAGGAATAAAAGTTGCTCTTTTGACAACTGTATTTGGACTTATTGTAGCAATCATATTGCAGATTTTCTACAATTATTTAGTATCCAAGATTGACAATCTAGTAAATGATATGGAAGATGCCTCAATCAAGTTAGTAGATTTGTTATCAAAAAAATAAAGTAATGGTCAGCATAGTAAATATTGGTATTCTTTTAACTTACGCTTTGATTGCTATTGGTGCACTTATTGCTATATCTTTTGGTATTCTAAAACTTTTTTCTAGAAGTGGCAACTCGAAAAAAACTCTTATTGGAATTAGTGCATTTATTGCTGTTGTCATTTTATCATTTGTACTAGCCTCTGATACTGTCTTACCATCATATGAAAAATATGAAATAAGCTCTTCATCATCAAAAAGAGTTGGAATGGGCTTATACACATTTTATATTTTAACTACAATAGCAATAATTGGAGTAATCTACTCAGAATTTACCAAAGCATTCAAGAAGTAAATGGCTAGAAAAAAAAGAGGAGTACAGGAAATAAATGCTGGTTCAATGGCTGATATTGCTTTTTTATTACTAATATTTTTTCTTGTAACAACAACAATGGATGTTGACACTGGAATAGCTAGAAAACTACCTCCAATGCCTGAAGAAGAACAAGAAACTCCACCTGAAATTCACGCAAGAAATATATATGTTGTGTTGGTAAATGCTGGAGATAATCTTTTAGTTGAAGGAGAGCCTATGAATATAAACCGACTTAAAGATGGAGCTAAAAAATTTATCAACAACAATGGTGCAAACCCTACTCTATCAGACAATCCAGAAAAAGCCATAATCTCACTTCAAAATGACAGAGGGACTTCTTACAAAATGTATGTAAGAGTTCAAAATGAATTAGCAGCAGCTTACAATGAAATTAGAAATGAAGTCGCTTTGCAAAGATTTGGAGAAAGATACATTGATTTAAACAAATCAAAACAAAAGGAAATAAGAAAAGAGTATCCTCAAAAGATTTCTGAAGCAGAACCAAAAAATATAGGAAGCTGATATGTCAAAGTTTAGAAATAAAGATAATAAAGGAACTCCAGCTATTTCAACTGCTGCATTACCAGACATAGTTTTTATGTTGCTTTTTTTCTTTATGGTAACTACTGTGATGAGAGAAACAACTCTTTTTGTTGAAGTAATGATTCCAAAGGCAACTGAAATAAAGAAAATGGAGAAAAAATCTTTAGTAAGTTATATATACGTTGGGCCACCAGTAAAAAGAATGCAGGCGTCTTTTGGATCAAAACCAAGAATTCAGCTTAATGATTCTTTTGCAACATTAAATGAAATTCAAGAATTCATTGCGTCCGAAAGAGAAGCAAAAGACGAAAAAGAAATTCCTTACATGACTACTTCAATCAAATCTGATGAAAGTGTCAAAATGGGTATTATAACTGACATAAAGCAAGAGCTGCGTAAAGCTAATTCTTTAAAAATAAATTATTCGACAAGAAAAGGTATTTACTAAATAGCCTTTTTTTGAATTTCTTTCTTAAAATACAGGATTAAATAAATCATAGATGCTAAAAACAATACAGCTGTAAAGTTATTTAGCTGATAATTGTCAATATTAAGTTGAACTTGTATCTTGTTATTCTGTGATAAATAGCTTATAAAAACAATCAAAAAATTATTAAAAAAATGACAAATAATAGGATACCAAATATTCTTTGTTACAAAATAAATATAGCCAAGTAATATGCCTAAACCAAGTCTTGGTAAAAATCCGGCAAATTGCATGTGTATAGCAGAAAAAATAATTGCCGTAATTACTATTGAATACAAATGATTAATCTTATTTTCTATTAAACTATTTTGTATAAGACCTCTAAATAGTATTTCCTCTCCTACTGCTGGCAATATTGCAATAACAAAAATGTTAATTAGTAAATCATTAACCGAACCCATTACTAAGAACTTTTGAGTAATTATTTTAGCATTTTCTTCATATGAAATCATCCAGTCAGACAAAGGAAAAAGCTGATTAATTTTAAATAGCAAATCAACCATTCCGTTACCAAGAAAAATAATTAAAATGCTCAGAAAAACTAATTTTAGATTTGGTAAATCATAAATTAGTCTCATTTTATAAATTTTAAAAAAAATTAAAACAGGAAATATAAAGATTCCAAATGCAGATGCTATTTGTATAATTTTAAGTGCTAGAATAGATTTTTTTGAGCTGTAATCAGATAAAAAAAAATCTAAATTCTGCATACTTACATCAAAATAAGAGGTAATAAAAAAATTTGAAATTAGTAAACAAAAAGACGTTGATATTAGCATAAGAACAAGTAATGAAAGCAGTTTAAAAAAAATTGATCCAGACTTGAACATTTACATTTATTCTATTTAAGTTAATTTTGTAGAGTGAGTGTAAAAATAGAAAATATTAATTTAGGCAGCTTCCCTTTAATGTTAGCTCCAATGGAGGATGTAAGTGACCCTCCATTTAGAGCAATTTGTAAAGAAAATGGTGCTGACATTATGTACACTGAATTTATTTCTTCAGAAGGATTGATTAGGGACGCAGAAAAAAGTACTATGAAGCTGGATATATATGATAAAGAAAGACCAATTGGAATCCAAATTTTTGGGGGGAACATAGAATCTATGAAATTAGCCACTGAAATCTGTGAACAAGCTAATCCGGATATAATAGATATAAATTACGGATGCCCAGTGAAAAAAGTTGCATGTAAAGGAGCTGGAGCAGGCATTTTACAAGACATTCCAAAAATGGTTAAAATGACAAAAGAAATTGTTAAATCAACCTCATTGCCAGTAACTGTAAAAACCCGATTAGGCTGGGATGAAAATAGCAAATATATTGTTGAAGTAGCTGAAAGGTTACAAGATGTTGGAATTAAAGCAATATCTATACATGGAAGAACTAGAAAACAGATGTATAAAGGTGAATCCGATTGGACATTAATTGGTGAGGTAAAAAATAACCCGCGAATGCATATTCCTGTATTTGGTAACGGTGATATTAATTCTGGTGAAAAAGCCCTTGAGATGAAAAAAAAATATGGGATTGATGGAGTAATGATTGGAAGAGCAGCAATTGGATATCCATGGATTTTTAATGAAATCAAAAGCTATTTAAAAAATAAAGAAACCATTTCTAAGCCAACTATTGAAGATAGAGTAAGGGTATGTAAAAGACATTTGAAGCATTCAATTGCATGGAAAGGTGAGAGACTTGGAATTTTTGAAACAAGAAGGCACTACACGAACTATTTTAGAGGCATACCTCATTTTAAAGATCATAGAATTAAATTAGTTTCATCTGAGAATCCAGGTGAAATAATAGAAATATTAGAAAGCATAAAAGATAAATTCTCAGAATTCAGCTTTTCTTAAAAAATTTGACGATAGAGCTTTGCTTGGTAACCAAGAGTATATAATTGAGATTAAAATAAGTACAACAATTAATTGCAATACCATTAACGGCTCGTAACTGATTGGATAAGAATCTACTACTAAATTATCTTTCATTTTAATTAATGAAAATTTCAATTGTAAGAAGATAAATAAATGGGCCAAACTCACCCCAATTATGAGTCCTCTTACAAATTTTTTAACGCTAATAAAAAAAAGTGCATCTTGAATTAACTTATTAGAAAAACCAATTTTATTTAATGTAAGAAGTTCTGATTTTTTTTCTATAAAGAACATATTTAAAAAACCAATGTGAGTAAAACTCGAGAGTAAAATAATCAACACCAAAATAAAAAAAACAGCTAGCTTTTCTGAGTTAAGAATTTTAAATAAAAAATCTCTTTGCTGAAACTTATCTTTAACAAAAAAAGAATTTTCATTTTTCTTTTTCAAATATTTTATGACTTTATTTAAATCTTTCTTGTTTTTTACTTTTATTTCTACTGCAGAAATTAATCCGTTTTTTGAAAATAAGTTTTGTGCAAATTCAATTTCAGAAATAGCAAACTCGTTGTCAACGTCTGATGCAAATGAAAATATTTTATTAACAATAGCTTTATCAGTATTGTATGGTTTAACTCCAAAAGCAGTTTTTGTTTTAAAATTTGGATAAAAAAAACTTAAAGTTTTATTAAAGCTTTCATTTTGTATTCCAATATTATTTGCTAATCCTAATCCTAAATAAACATTATTATATGAATTGTTTTTATCGAAATAAATTTCTTTTACAAAACCATTTATTTTGGTTACATTTTCATAGTTGTTTGAAACTCCTTTTAGATTAGTAAGAAACTGTTTATCCTCATATTTAGCTAAGACTTTGTTCTCTATTGTTAGGGCATAATCAACTTGACTTGAATCAATCTCTCCGAAATTAAAATCACTTTTTGAGAAAAAGGTTTGATCTTTAGATGTTACTTTAATATCAGGATCAAAATCACTATACATTTGGGAAAGTAAATTTTCAAAGCCAGTAAAAATTGACATTATTACAATTAACGAAAATGAACTAGCGGATATTGAAATGCTTGAAACTTTAGAAATAAAATAAGAACTTGAACTTTTATTTTTGGAGCTAAAAAATTTTTTTGATAAATAAAAAGCTTGTTTCATTTTATTTTTTGATGAGCTCTTCTATTTCATTTGAAAATTCAGCTGAATCATCCAAAAAGAATATCAATTTTGGAACTTTTCTAAATTGATTTTTAATTCTACCTCCTAATTTGCCTCTGATAAATAGTTTATTATCATTTATTCCTTTAATGAACTCATAGGGCTTCTCCAATGGAAAAACACTTAAAAAAACTCTTGCTTCAGAGAAATCTGGTGTGATTCTTACAGTTGTTACACTAATTATGATTCCAGAAAATTGATTAATTAAATCAATGTTAAAAACATTTGACAATTCCTTTTGGATTAATCTGGATACTTTACTCACTCTGTTGTTTGATTGCATTTTGCAATAATAATAATTTGTTTACGTTATTCCTACCATTAATTATCTTTGTAGAGTGAAAAGTTTATTGAAATTTCTAAACTATCTAAAAGTTTACAAAGCTTATTGTATTTTGAATGTGTGTTTTAATGCACTATCATCAGTCTTCTCTTTGGTATCATTCACAATGATTATACCATTTTTAGGTGTTTTATTTGGAACACAAGAAAGAATAGTTAACCCGCCTGAAATTATAAATAGCATTGAAAGTGTCAAAAACCTTTTTTATTATCAAATAAGTCACACAATTGAGTCTAGTGGAAGTGCTAAAGCACTAATTTTAATTTGCTTAGTAATTTTAATAAGCTTTTTGTTCCGTAACCTTTTTAGATACTTAGCACTATATTTTATGGTTCCAATAAGAAATGGAGTTATAAATGATATTCGAGTTGTAATTAATAAAAAGTTACTTTCAATTCCCATAAAATCGATTGAAAAAAGAAAAAAGGGAGATCTTCTTTCAAGAATTTCTAATGATTTAATTGAAATAGAATGGTCAATCATGAGCACTTTGGAAATGTTATTTAAAGACCCCATCACAATCATTATTTTTTTAATTGCTTTATTAACATTAAGTTTTAAATTAACATTGCTTGTAATAATAATGTTTCCAATTGTGGGATTTATAATTGGATACATTGGGAAGCAATTGCAAAAAGATTCAGAAAAAGTTCAAAATCAAATGGGGAAAATTATGAGTAAGGCAGATGAAATCTTATCAGGGATTAGAACTATTAAATCATTAAACATTAGCAAACATATCCATTCAGTTTTTTCAAATGAAAGTAAAAAATATAGACACCTCATGAACTCGTTACTGAGAAAAAAAGACTTGTCCTCTCCAATGAGTGAGTTCTTAAGTACCATTGTATTGGTAATTGTCTTACTTATTGGCGGGACTATGGTTTTAAACACTAAATCTGAAATTCTAGCTCAAGAATTTATTGGATTTGTTCTAATTTTTTCTCAATTAATTCCTCCAGCAAAATCTCTCACATCTTCATTTTACAGTATAAAAAAAGGTAATGCGGCTTCAAAAAGAGTATTTGAAATCATTAATTTAAAAGATGAAGTTCAAGTCAAAAACTCAAAGAAAAAAATTAAAAATTTTAATTATTTAGAGTTTAAGGATGTTCATTTTAGTCATGAAAACAATAAGGTTTTAAATGGTATTTCTTTCAGAATTAATAAAGGTGAGAATATTGCCATAGTTGGATACTCAGGGTCAGGCAAAACAACTATTTGTGACTTGATTAATAGATTATATAATTTTGATAGTGGGGAAATTTATATTAACAAAGAAAGACTAAGTAAATATGACATAAGTTCCGTTAGGGAATTTTTTGGAAGTGTAGATCAAGTTCCGTTCTTGTTTAACGACACAATTTTTAACAATATTTTTCTTGGTAATCTAAATGCAAAAAATAATGATGTAATTAAAGCTGCAAAGGATTCTTACTCATATAATTTCATTAAAAAACTAACTAAAGAATTTAATTTTAATGTAGGTGATAAAGGAAACAACTTGTCTCAAGGAGAAAAGCAAAGAATATGTATTGCTAGAACTTTGATTCAAAATCCTGAATTTTTAATACTTGATGAAGCAACTTCATCCCTTGATGCTGATTCCACAGAATACGTTAACATGGCTATTCAAAATATTATGAAAGATAGAACGTGCTTAATAATAACCCATAATTTAAATACAATCAAAAATTGTGATAAAATTATGATTCTCGAAAAAGGAAGAATAGTTGATTCAGGCACTCATAATAAACTTTTGAAAAACAGTAAAATTTATAGTAACTTATTTGAAAAGTTTACAAACCATCAGTAAAGTAAATTATCATAAGGCCAACGCCTTACATGTATACTTTTTATGATAGAATATAAAAAGTTTCTAAGCTCTATGATGTCATTTTTATTTAGAGCTGATATAAAAAAAACATTTTTATTTAGCTTACTTATCCATGTTTGTCTTAAATCTTCTATTGATAAATTGTCTTTTGTTGGAGGTGTCAAGTCATCAATATCTTTTTCAATAAAACTGTATTGATCAACTTTATTAAATATTAACATTGTAGGCTTATCTACTACTCCAAGTTCATCTAAGGTTTGATTAACAGTGTTCATATGCTCCTCAAAATTTTTATTTGAAATATCTACGACATGTATTAGTAAGTCTGACTCTTTAACCTCATCTAATGTTGATTTAAATGATTCGATGAGCTGATGAGGTAGTTTTCTAATAAAACCTACGGTGTCTGATAGTAAAAATGGCAGGTTTTTTACAACAACCTTTCTAACTGTTGTATCTAAAGTAGCAAATAGCTTGTTCTCTGAAAGAACATCTGACTTGCTTAACTTATTCATTATTGTTGATTTGCCTGCATTTGTGTAACCAACTAATGATACTCTTACTAATCTAGCTCTTCTCTTCCTCTGTGTATTTTTTTGTTTATCAATTTTAATCAATCTTTTTTTTAGCAAAGAAATTTTATCTTTTATAATTCTTCTGTCTGTTTCAATTTGAGTTTCTCCAGGGCCTCTCATTCCAATACCTCCTTTCTGACGCTCTAAATGCGTCCACATTCTAGTAAGCCTGGGTAATAAATACTCATATTGAGCAAGTTCTACTTGTGTTTTTGCGGTAGCTGTTTGTGCTCTCTTTGCAAAAATGTCAAGAATTAAATTGCTCCGATCTAAAATTTTAATTTTAAAATAATTTTCAATATTTCTTAACTGAGTGGCTGATAAATCGTCATCAAATATTAATAAATCGATCGCATTTGAATTAACATAATCTAAGATAATCTTAAGTTTTCCCTTACCTAAAAAAGTGCTCGGGTTGGGTGACTGAAGTTTTTGAGTAAATTGCTTAACAACATTTGCGCCACAAGTCTTTGCTAAAAACTCAAGTTCTAACAGATTTTGGTCTACAGTATCATCATTGGATAAGACTAGTCCAATAATAACTGCATTCTCTGTCATTTTTTAATTACTTATTTTTTCTTGCCTGTATAAAGCTTTTTACAAATGTAGTCATAGCTATTATGCCTGTAATAATCATTAATAATATTCTGATAACAGATACACCTCTATCATCAGCAACTGCTGCTTTTAGAGGCATAGACAGACCTAGTAATGCAATCAAAGTAATTAAAACAGCAATATGAGCAATTGTCTTATTTTCTTTTTTTAATCCTCCATTGCACAGGAACAAAATCACACCAAAAATTAGTGGAATAAATGCAGTGAATGATTGACTAGGCTTATCTGGTGTTGCTTCAAAAGCTAGAAATGCCCAAACTGGCATGATAATTAAAGTAATACTGTTTAGTAAGTTAGCTTGATGTGTTTTCATAATATTTTTTATAGTGCAAAGAAACAAATAAAAAACAATAAAAATTTGGTAATTTCACAACTGTTTATTTATGAAAACAATCTCTTCACTTATCATTTTTATATTAAGCACATCAATTTGCTTATGTCAAGAAACTTTTCCAATAAATGGAGTTGAAAATAATTATAAATCTCCAATAGCATTTATTAATGCAAAAATCCACCAAAGTTCATCTAAAGTTATTGAGAATGGAATGATGTTAGTTCAAGGTGACAAAATATTGAGTGTTGGAGATAGTATCACAATACCTAAAAATTCTATCATTAAAGATTTAAATGGAGATTTTATTTATCCCTCTTTTATTGAACTAATTTCAGATTTTGGCATTGAAGCTCCAGCAAAAACTGAATTTAGTTATACCCCTCAATACGAAAGTAAAAAAACTGGTCCATATCATTGGAATCAAAGTGTAAAACCAGAAGTAAATGCTTCAAGCATATATAAATATGACGGAGATAATGCTACAAAATATATAAACAACGGATTTGGAATGGTCCTTTCTCATCAAAATGATGGTATTTTTAGAGGAAACGGGACTTTAGTAATTATTTCTGACAAAAGACAAAACCAAACAATAATTGAAGATAAAGCAGCTACATTCTACTCTTTTTCAAAAGGAGTTTCTCGTCAAAGGTATCCCACTTCTCTTATGGGAAGCATTGCGTTGTTTAAACAAACTTTACTGGATGCTCAATGGTACGAACAAACAAACAAAAAAGAATTAAATCTTTCTTTAGAAAGCTATAATCAAAATAAATTTTTGCCTAAGATTTTTATTCTAAATAATGAGACAGATTATTATAGACTTTTTTCAATTGCTGATGAATTTGAAATAGATTTTATTGTTAAAGGAAATGGTAAGGAATTTGCTGTCATTGACCAATTAAAAAAATTTAATTTTCCATTAGTTATTCCAATTAACTTTCCGAACGCATATGATATTTCAAATCCTGTTTATACTGACTGGTTGAGCTTGAAAAAGCTTAAAGAATGGGAGCTAGCTCCATATAATTTAAATATAATAGCAAAAAATAAAATTCCATTTGCGATTACATCTTCGGATTTAAAAAACAAAAAAGATTTTTTTAAAAATCTTCGTATTGCCGTAAATCATGGCTTGACGAAAGAAGATGCATTGAAAGCATTAACTGAAACTCCAGCAAAATTAATTAATAAGTACCACTTGATTGGATCCATTGAAGCAGGTAAAAAAGCCAACTTTATTATCTGTTCTGATGATATTTTTGTTGATGGAAATATTTATGAGAATTGGGTTGATGGAGAAAGACATGTAATAAAAGAAAAGAACAATGAAGATATAAGAGGATACTACACATTTAATTCAACAAGCCTTAAGGAATTGTTTGTTGAAATTAATGGTGACATTAACAAGCCTAAACTTAAGATACCATCGCTTGACTCTTCATGGATGAGCTCTGATCTTAAATACAATAAACTTACTTTTTTTAGTAACCAAATTTCGTTCAGAGCTGTGTGTAAGATTAATAATGGTGTAGGTGAAGGAAGAGCTCAGACATTAGAAGGAACAACAATAGATTTTGTTCTCACTAAAGACTCATCTATAGTTATCAAAAACAAATGGAAAAATAATTCAAATATAGATTCTGTTCCTCCTAAACAACTAAAACCAAATGTATCTTACGGCTTTGAAAAACTTCCAAAAAATAAGGATATAGTTCTAAAGAATGGGACAATTTGGACAAACGAAAAATCAGGTGTTTTAAATCGCGCAGATATTGCATTTAGCAATGGTAAAATTGTTTTTGTTGGTAAAAACATTATTCTTTCAGATATTTTTAGCGACACTACTTCCGTTCAAATAATTGATGCTACAGAAAAGCATATAACCTCTGGAATTATTGATGAACACTCACATATTGCTATCTCGAGAGGCGTAAACGAAAGTAGCCAAGCTGTGACAGCAGAGGTTAGTATTGGAGATGTGATAAATTCAAATGATGTTAATATATATAGACAATTAGCAGGTGGGGTAACAGCAGCACAGTTGTTACACGGTTCAGCAAATCCCATAGGTGGTCAGTCTGCACTTGTTAAAATGAGATGGGGAAGCTCAGCAGAAGAGATGAAGATAAAATCAGATGTGGGTTTTATAAAATTTGCTTTGGGAGAAAACGTTAAGCAAAGTAATTGGGGAGCATTTAATACATTTAGATTTCCTCAAACTAGAATGGGTGTTGAACAAGTGTTCTATGATGCATTTTTTAGAGCTAAAAACTATAAAAAGGAGTGGGAAGAATACAACAAGCTTTCCTTAAGAAAAAAAAGAGATACCCCTCCGCCAAGAGAAGATCTGGAATTAAATATACTTTCTGAAATATTGGATAAGAAAAGATTTATCACATGTCATTCGTATGTGCAATCTGAAATTAACATGCTAATGCATGTTGGAGATTCAATGGGCTTTACTGTTAATACTTTTACACACATATTAGAGGGCTATAAGGTAGCTGATAAAATGAAAAAACATGGAGCAGGAGGATCAACTTTTTCTGATTGGTGGGCATACAAGTTTGAGGTTAATGATGCTATTCCTCACAATGCTGCATTATTAAATAATGCTGGTGTTATCACAGCAATAAATTCTGATGATGCAGAAATGGGAAGAAGATTAAATCATGAAGCTGCTAAAGCTATCAAATATGGCAGTGTAAGTAAAGAAGATGCTTGGAAGATGATAACACTCAATCCAGCAAAACTTTTGAAACTTGATAAAAAAGTGGGTAGTCTAAAAGTTGGGAAAGATGCTGATATAGTTATATGGTCCGACGAGCCATTGTCAATTTATGCAAAAGTTGAGAGCACATTTGTTGATGGAAGACTTTTATTTGATCATAATTATAATGAGAAATTAATGAGAAGAGACCAAAAAGAAAAAGCAAGAATAATTTCCAAAATGGCTACTTCAAGAGGTGAAAAACAAAAAATTAAATTTGAAAAAGAATATCTATATCATTGTTGTAAACACAGAGCAATAAACTATTATGAATAAAAATTTATTTTTTTCCATACTTATATTTTTACCTTTAGTTACAATAAGTCAAAAAAGAACACTTCTAATTGGAGGAACAGCTTATGTGGGAAATGGTGAAAAAATAGAAAACTCAGTTATTTGCATTGAGGGTGAAAAAATTGATTTTATTGCAAATAGTTCCGAAATTAAAATTGATCCGACAGCATTTGATACAATCATCAGACTACATGGTAAATTTATATATCCATCATTTATTTTACCAAACTCTAGGCTTGGAATTACTGAGATTGATGCTGTTCGTGCAACTCATGACTTCAGAGAAGTTGGTTCATTTAACCCTCACGTCAGAACTAAAATTGCATATAACACTGATTCTAAAATTATAGGTACTCTTAGAGCTAATGGTATTCTGGTCAGTCAAGTGGCTCCGATTGGCGGGCTGTTTTCTGGACAATCCTCTGTTTTTTATCTTGATGGAAATAATTGGGAGAATGCAGTATGCAAGTCTGATGATGGTATTCATTTGAACTGGCCAAGATCATATAATAAAAGTGGTTGGTGGGCTGAACCTGGAGAAAGTAAAAGAAATAAAGAGTACCAAAAAAAAGTTTTAAAAATTGAGGATTATTTAGATAAAGCATCATCATACTTTAACAACAACGGAGAAAAAATTGATATAAAAATGGAAAGTATGAAAGGTCTGTTTGACGGTAATAAAACCCTTTATGTACACGCTGACTACTACACAGAAATTATTGATGCTATTGACTTACTTAAAAAGAAAAAAATCAAAAAAATAGTTTTGGTTGGTGGAGAAGAGGCTTTGGTGGCTAAGAACATTATAAAAAATAACAACATAAATGTAATTTTAAATCGTGTACATCGGCTTCCTAGTAAAGCTGGATCATCCATTTATGAACCATATACTCAAGCAAAACTGTTGCACGAAAATGAAATTTTATTTTGTTTTAGTTATGAGGGAGATATGGAAGTAATGGGTTCAAGAAATCTTCCGTTTACTGCAGGTACATCTGTTGCATATGGTCTAGACTATAACATCGCAATAAAATCACTAACTCTGAATGCTGCAAAAATATTAGGTGTTGATAATAAATTAGGTTCTTTGGAAGCTGGCAAAGAAGCGACATTTTTTATCTCAGATGGTGATGCATTAGACATAATGTCTAACAATTTGTTCCTTGCATTTATTAAAGGAAAGACTATTAAGCTAACCAACCATCAAACTGAACTTTATGAAAAGTTTAAATAGATTAATATCCAATATTTTTTCTAACTCTATCTAAAACTGTTGTAGCTATTTCATTTGCTTTTTCAGCGCCTTTGATTAGCTTCTGCTCAATTAAACTCTGATTGTTAATATAATGATTGTATAATTCTCTTTGTGATTTATACTTTTCAAGCATAACCTCAAAAAGGTCTTTCTTTGCATGACCATATCCGTATCCACCGTGTCTATATTTTTTCTCTAGCTCCAAAACATCACTTTTATCAGCTATTAATTCAAAGAGTTTAAAAACTGTACAATTTTCTGGGTCCTTCGGATCATCAACAGATATACTGTCAGTTATAATTGACATAATTTGTTTCTTTAATTTTTTTTCTGGTAAAAAAATATCAATAAAATTATTATATGACTTACTCATCTTTTGACCATCAGTTCCTGGTATTGTCATTACTTTTTTATCAATTTTCTCTTGTGGTATAGTAAGCGAATTTGGAAATTTATGATTAAATGAGTTAGCAATATCTCTAGTTATTTCTAGATGTTGCTTTTGATCTTTTCCAACTGGTACAATATTCGCATCATACAATAATATATCTGCAGCCATTAGAACAGGATAAGTAAATAATCCTGTATTTACCTCTGAAAGTTTATCAGATTTATCTTTAAAAGAATGAGAGTTTGATAACATTGGATATGGTGTAAAACAACTTAAATACCAAGTTAGTTCACATACTATGGATACGTCTGATTGTCTATAAAAAATATTTTTATCAGTATCAAAGCCAAAAGCAAGCCAACAAGCAGCTGTACTGTATGTATTTTTTCTTAACAATTCCTTGTCTTTTATTGTTGTAAAAGAATGTAAATCTGCAATGAAAAATAAACTTTGATTTTTTGGATCTGAAGAAAGTTCAATAGCAGGTATTATTGCACCTAATATATTTCCTAAGTGTGGTGTTCCTGTGCTTTGTATACCTGTTAAAATTCTTGCCATAGATTTTTGTCAAAAATAGTAGATTTTTATATTTGTACTATGAGATTTGGAAAGTATCTTCTCTCATTCTTATGGAGAAGTTGGGTTTTTTTGTTTTTTGTATTTACTCAAATATTTTTTTTACCTGCCCTATTCTTATTCACGAACTTATTACCGAGTAAAAAACAGATTTTTAAAATCTCAAAATTATGGTCGAAATGTTTACTTTTTTTCTCAGGTATTTTAGTTAGAAGAGAACTGTCGAAAAAAATTGAGAAAAATAAAACATACATTATTTGTTCAAATCATGTTTCTAGCTTGGACATAGCTTTAGTTTACTCCACAGCTAATATTCCTCTAATTTTTATTGGAAAATCTGAAATTACTAAGTTTCCAATTTTCGGATATTATTTCAAAAAAAATTCAATAAGCGTTGATAGACAAAATTTAAGAGATTCATATAATGCTTATGTCAAAGCCAAGCAAGTAGTTAAGAAGGAAATAAGTGTTTGTGTTTTTACTGAGGGAGGAATTCCGAAACCAGAAGTTAGATTGAGAAGATTTAAAAATGGAGCCTTTAAAATAGCATTAGAAAGTGGGACTGATATACTTCCAGTTGTCATATATGACAATAAAAAAAGATTTCCTTGGTCTTATTTCAAAGGGTCTCCCGGTATTTCTAGAGTTAAATATCTTGATCCAATACAAATCAGAAATTTTGATAAAAATGATTTAAAAAAATTGAATAATTTTGTCTTTGATAAGATAGATCAAGAACTAAAAGTAAATGAAAATATCGAACGAACTAATAAGTCAGCTTAGCACACTTGCAAAACTTGAATTTAAAGAGGGGGATTTTTTTGCAATAAAAAAAGATTTGAAAAAAATCTTAAAATTTATTAAGGTACTTGATAAGCTTGATGTCAGTGATGTTGATCCTCTTTCTCACATTAGTGCGGAAATAAATGTTTTGAGAGAGGATTTAATAATTGATTATAAATGCAAAAAATCTGCAATGAGAAACTCTCCTGTCAAAGATTCGGATTATTTCAAAGTAAAAAAAGTAATTAAAAAAATTAGTTAAGAGGTAGTTCAAACCAGCTTTCTGCTCTCTTTTTGTTGTTGCAAGAAAGATTATCAGCTATAAACTCAAATTCATTTGTTTTAAAAACATATTTATAATCTTTTTACCACTCTTTAAAATTCTGGGCAAGAGCCGAAATACTTTTCTAAATCATTCATTGTGACAAACATACTAAATTGGAGTTAATTTCTAATTTTGAAACTTTTCCAAGTACTATAGGTCTATTATTTTTTTGATGTCCAGCAGGAAAATTAAAGCATACTGGAAAGTTAAATTCTCTTGTATGATATTTAATTATCTCTTTAGCATTCATTCCAAATTTAATTTTGTTATCATGCATTTTTGTCATACTACCAACTATCATTGCCTTTATATTATTAAATTTTCCAGCTCTTTTTAGTGAAATTATCATTCTGTCAACGTGGTATAAATATTCGTCGAGATCTTCTATGAAGAGAATTTTATTATCTGTTTTAATATCTGATTTTGATCCTAGCAAACTGTATAATATAGATAGGTTCCCTCCTACTATTTCAGATTTAACAAATCCAGTTTTGTTTAAAGAATTTGAGGAGCATTTTATATTATTTTTTCCCCTAAATAAAATTTGATATAAATTTTTAAGATTTTTTTTTGAAATTGATTCATAGTTAATTGGCATAAATGAATGAATTGAACAGTATTTCATAATATTTAAGCTTGAATGCAAAATTGTAATATCGCTAAAACCAATAATCCATTTTGGATGTTTAATAAATGATTTGAAATCTAGTTTATCAATCAATCTTATTGTTCCATAACCTCCTCTAGCACAAAAGATTGCTTTAATTTCTTTGGAATCTAATAATTCTTGAAGTGAATCTTTTCTAATTATATCGTCACCTGAAAACTGGTGGTGGGATTTGTATATATTTTTGGCTAATACAACTTTTAATCCCCAGCCTAATAAGATATCAATACTTTTTTGGATATCCTTTTGAACTACTTTTCTTGCAGTGGAAATGATTGAAACAACATCTCCTTTTTTTAATAAAGAAGGTTCTTTGTTCATCTTATAAACTAAAACTAAAAGTTATATTTGCTAATATAATTTTTTCTGAATTAATAAATGAAAAAAAGGTTTACTGTTACATCTGCGCTACCATATGCAAATGGACCACTTCATATTGGGCATTTGGCAGGAGCTTATTTACCTGCTGATATTTTTGTGCGATATCAAAAAAATAAAGGAAATGATGTAGCTTTTATTTGTGGTTCTGACGAGCATGGAGCTGCGATAACTTTGCAAGCAAAAAAAAATAAAACTACTCCGAAAAAAATTATTGATAAATTTCACAATCTTAACAAAAAGACTTTTTCAGACTTTGGAATAGATTTTGATTTTTTTCATAGAACCTCTGAAGAATCACACCATAAGACTGCTCAGGATTTTTTTTTAAAACTTAATGAAAATAATGCTTTCAAAATCTTAACTACCAAACAGTATTTTGACAAACAAGAAAATCAATTTTTAGCTGATAGATATATTGAGGGAACTTGTCCAAAATGTGGATATGAGCATGCATATGGCGATCAATGTGAGAATTGCGGGACCGCACTTAGTCCAAACGAACTCATAAATCCAAAATCAAAAATTAGTGGAAATAGTCCTGTGCTAAGAGACACAACACATTGGTTTTTAGACATGCAAAAGCATGAGAAATGGTTAAAAGAATGGATTAATGAAGGGGTTATTAATGAAAAGAAAAAACATGACTCAAAAGACTGGAAATCACAGGTAATTAGTCAATGTAATTCATGGATTGACAATGGTTTGAATGAACGTGCAATGACTAGAGATCTAAGCTGGGGAGTAAAATTACCAATTAAAAACACTGATGGAAAAGTTCTTTATGTATGGCTTGATGCTCCCATAGGTTATATTTCTTCAACAAAAGCTTGGGCAAAAGAGAAGAATAAAAACTGGAAAGATTATTGGATGAATGATGAAACTGAGCTCATTCATTTTATAGGCAAGGATAACATTGTTTTTCATTGCATAATTTTTCCTATTCTACTAAAAATTCATGGGAATTATATATTACCTAAAAATGTTCCTTCTAATGAGTTTTTAAATTTAGAGGGAAGGAAAATTTCTACTTCTAAAAACTGGGCTATATGGTTACATGAGTTTCAGAAAGATTTTAAGGACAAGCAAGATTCGTTAAGATATTATTTATGTGCTATAAGTCCCGAAAAAAAAGATTCTGACTTTACATGGAAGGATTTTCAAAATAGAAATAATAATGAACTTGTTGATATTTACGCAAATTTTATTAACCGTGTTATTGTTTTGATAAATAAATATTATGATGGAATCATTCCAAAAATAAGTGATTTACAGAGTATTGATAAAGATATTTTAAAAGAGACTGAAAAATCAATTGAATTAATCGGTTATTACATTGAAAAGTTTGAATTTAAAAAGGGTTTGATGAGTTTTATGAACATTGCAAGAATTGGCAACAAATACTTAACCGACACTGAACCTTGGAAGTTGATTAAAAATGATGAAACAAGAGTAAAAACAATAATGAATATTTCAATCAAAGTAGTTGCTGCTTTATCAATAATTTCAGAACCTTTTTTACCTTTTAGCTCTTTTCAACTAAGAGAAATAATTGACATGAAAAATAATTGTTCTTGGTATTTTAATATATCTAAAATAATTAATGAAGGGCATAAAATTGGTACGCCAAAACACCTTTTCAGTAGGATTAATGATGAGGAAATTAATAAAGTCATAATTAAAATGGAAGATGAAAAAAAATAAATATTTGTTAATTATATGCTTTCTGTTTTTTCTAAATAATGCAGCTAGTCAATGTAACGGGAGATACATAAATGAAATTTTCTCAAATGTTGATGTATCTACTAATAATTACTCCGATATTTTTTTTGATAGCGAGCATGAGATGGATATTTATACCCCTGTTGGAGACAGTTTGCAAAACAGACCACTTATACTTTATTTTCATGGAGGATCATTTACCACTGGAGACAAATCAACAATTGACTGTGTTGATTTTTGTGAATATTTTTCAAAAAGAGGATATGTCACTGCATCAGTCAACTATAGACTATCCAACATATTAACTTTTTTTTTATCAACAAATGCTCAGATAGATGCAGTGCTAAAGTCTCTAGCTGATGCCAGAGCAGCAATAAGATTTTTCAAAGAGAGTTATATTAATGGTAATCCATATGGTATAGATACAAGTGCGATTTTTATTGGAGGTTACTCTGCTGGAGGAGTTATTGCTATTCACCATGCTTACATAGACAATGAACAAGAATTACCTCAAAATATATTATCCAGACTATCTTCAATTGGGGGTACGCTAGATGGAGATGCAGGTAATTTTGGGTTCTCATCTAAAATCAATGGCGTAATTAACTTTGCAGGTGGTATACATGAATTAGGTTGGATCAATTCTGCTGAAGAGCCAATAGTTAGTGTTCATGGGGATTTAGACCTTGTGGTTAATTACAACTGTAGTCCAGCTCTAAACAATCCTGCCTTGTTAAACTTGTGTGGTTCAAATGAAATTCATATAAAGGCAAATAATCAAGGTCTAAATAATCAATTGCTTGAACTTAATTTTACAAATCATGAATGGGCACAGTTTGGTGTAGTGAATCCTAAATTTGTTCAAGGTCTTGAATTCTCAAGAGATTTCGTTTACAATCTACTACCCTGCAACCAATTACTTAGCACAGATAATAATTTCAAAGATCTGTTCGTTATAAGTTATGATAAAAATATGCAAGAACTTAAAATAAATATTAGTAGTTCTTTTAATAGTGAGCCAGCTTTTATATATGATATAAGCGGAAACTATGTTCAGAAGATAACTCTGTCTGAAAACTCAAATTCGAAAAATATTAAATTAAATAAGCTTGCTCCTGGAATGTACATAATATCAATAGGTACCAAAGGAGCTAAGTTTATAAAGTATTGATTTTGAAAGCAGAAATTAAAAAAATTAGATTAAATAAATTCATTTCTAATTCTGGCATTTGTTCAAGAAGAGAGGCTGATAAATTTATTTCTTTGGGCTTAGTTAAAGTGAATAACAACATCATAACTTCAATGGGCTATAAAGTAGATATTGATGATATTGTAAAATTTAATGATTCCGTAATTAAAGCGGAAAAGCATAAATATCTAGTGCTAAACAAACCAAAAAACTTTATCACAACAATGAAAGATCCTCAAAAAAGAAATACAGTTTTAGATTTAATTAATGGGGCTTGCAAAGAGAGGTTGTATCCTGTCGGAAGGCTTGACAGAAATACAACTGGGGTCCTAATGTTTACAAATGATGGTGATTTGTCAAAAAAACTTTGCCACCCTAGTAACAGAATAAGTAAAATCTATCGAGTTGAATTAAATAAAAATTTGAAATCGAGTGATTTTGAAAAAATTAGAAAGAATCTTATTTTAGAAGATGGCCCTGTTAAAGTCGACAAAATATCTTTTCTAGAAACAAAAAAAAATATAGGAATTGAAATTCATATTGGAAAGAATAGAATTGTAAGAAGAATATTCGAGCATCTAGGGTACACAGTAACTAAATTAGATAGAACTTCTTTTGCTGGTATAACAAAAAAAAATACTGTCAGGGGTAAGTATCGATTCTTGACTGAAAAAGAAGTAAATATTCTCAAAAGATTATAAATGGGAGTAGTAAAAAAAATATTCTTACTAGTATCTACATTATTATTTCTTTTTGTAGCAGTAATATTTTTTTTTACTAAATACAAATCCGATTTCATAAAAGAAACTATCACTAGTAGTATTAATGATGTTATCTCAGCAGACTGCTCTTTTGAAGAAATTAATTTATCTCCATTTAAAAATTTAACAAATATTTCAATTTCAATAAAAAATATTTGTGTTAAAGAAGAATCTAATTTTGAAAACGACACCTTGTTTTTTGCAAAAGAATGCCAATTATATTTACCATTAATCAAGCTTTTGACTAATAATATTTATTTCTCAACTATTGAAATAAATGATGGCATTGTTAACCTTTACAAATCTGACCAACATACAAACTTTAATATATTCAAAAGTACTAGCTCCGATGTTAAAGTAAACAAAAATATTTTTAACAGAATTAAAATTTTAAATTCAGATCTCAAATACTTTGAATTACAAAAAAACAATAAATTTTTCTTCAATATCAAAGATCTTGATATTACAAGCAAAGCAGACAATAACTTTTATATAAATGGTAATTTGTATTGTGATGATTTAATTTTTAGTAAAAATCACTTGGATAATAAACAGCTCTATTTGAATGGAAATGTTAACATTAAAAAAAATAAAATTGATTATAAATTTGATGAACTTAAAATTGATGATTTAGAATCTGAATCAGTCTCTGGAAATATAAATGATTGGAGGTCATTTAACATTGAATTTGATTTTAAGAACCAGGAAATTATTAATGTTAGAAAGAATTGCCCTGAGTATCTTAATTACTTGTTTGAGGGTATAAGCTTGAACTCATTAATATCTTTTAGTGGAAACATCATAAAAGAAGATGGTTCTTTAAAAAACCCAAAAGTTTATATTAAATATTTTGTAGAGGACGGTAGTTTAAAATTTGGCAAATCAAAATTAAATCTCCAAAGCATACAATTCATCGGAAAAGTTTCAAATGGTGAATATGCTAATTTAAGCTCAACAAAGTTCACTTTTAATAATTTCTTTGCCAAAACAAAATACAGCGAGTTTAATGGAGACTTTTATTTAGAAAATCTACAGGATTTTTTTATGAATCTTGATATGAAAACAAAAATTGGAGGCAGTGATTTGGAAATGTTACTTACAAAAGATAATGTAGAAAGTATTACTGGTAATTTATTTTTAGCTTGTAACTATTCTGGAAAATTTTCATTCAACAATGAGTTTAAAAATAAATTTTTAGCATCAAAATATAACTTCAAAGTAGATGCTAAAAACTTTTCATATAAATTAAATAATTTCAAAAACGCATTTGATATTGAGTTTTTAGATGCTAATTTAAATCATAAAAAATTTGATGTTTATAAAAGTTATATTACTAGTGGAGAATCAGACTTTGAATTCAACGGGAAGATTTTAAATCTACCAGAGTATATTTTGGGTAAGAAAACAAATTTTTTACTTCAAGGATCAACCAATTCCACATATGTTAACTTAGATGATTTATTTAAAAATAATGAAACTATAGAATTAAACGAAGATGAATTTATCATACCTAAATGGGTTAATCTTCAAATAAACATGACAAGTAAAAACTTTACATATAAAAGTTTTGATGCTTTAAATTTAACAACAGATTTTTTAATTGACAACCAAGTTTTAAATTTAAAAAACACAAAAGCCTCTGCTTTAAATGGTCAGTTTGAAGGAGACATGCAACTATACAAAACTATAGAGGATGAATTGAAGCTATCCACAAATTTTAACTTCAGTTCAATAAATATTAGACAAGCATTTAATTCTTTTAATAACTTCAATCAAAGCTTCATAGAATCAAAACATATTAAAGGAATTGGTACCGCAAATATTAATTTATCAGCTGTTTGGGATAATAGAATGAAATTCATAACAAACAGATTAACAATGAATTCAAATCTGACTATAGAAAAGGGGGAATTAATTAACTTCAAACCATTAAGAAATTTATCTAATTTCGTTAATGTTGAAGACTTAAAAGATGTTAAATTTTCCAAGCTTGAAAATAAAATAGAAATTAAAGATAATATTATAACAATACCTGAAATGCAAATTATATCATCAGCTTTGAGTTTAATTGTTTCAGGCACTCACTCATTAAATAATGAGGTCAACTATGATATAACTCTTCTCCTGTCCGAACTTATGTCTAATGAATTTAGAAAAAAGAATACTAAAATAAACAACGAAATTGGTGAGATTAAATCAAACAATGAAGGTCTCAGTGCAATTTATCTTAAAATGATAGGAACTACTGATAATACAAAAATTGAATTCGATAACATAAAATTTAGAACAAAGATCAATAACAAAATTGAAAAAGAAAAAAAAATTATTAATAAGATTATAAAGAATATTAATGATACTGTTGACGAGAAAAAAGAAGTTGCACCAGACATAGAATGGGACGATGAAAGTATATAATAAAGAGCAAAAATGGAAAAAATGGCTTTTATTATTTGCAATATTAATAGCTGCATTTTCAATTATTTTTACCAATAACTTAGTAAAAGAACTGAAAAAGGAAGAGAGAAAGAAAATAGAGTTATGGGCACAGGCAACCAAAAATTTAGTTAATATAACATCTGAGGGGGACTTTTCGCTAGCAATTAATGTAATCACGGAGAATAAGAAAATACCTTTAATTTTAGTTGATGAATGTGATAGTATTTTAGAGCACAGAAATTTATTAATATATAGTAAATTAGATAGTCTATTAACTTTTAAAGTTAAATTATTCAAAGAAAAAAAAATTACAAATAATTATTTAAAGCAAGAACTTAAGGTAATGAAGGAGGAAAATAGTACTCCAATAGAAGTAAATTTTATTGGAGACAAACAATTTATATACTATAGAGACTCTAACATTTTGAGTATGCTTCGTTACTACCCATTTTATCAATTAGGCTTCATATTAATTTTCTTTATTATCTCATATGTTATTTTTAGCTCAGCTAAAAAATCTGAACAGAACAAAGTATGGGCTGGTATGGCAAAAGAAACTGCTCATCAACTAGCTACACCTTTATCATCACTAATTGCTTGGAGCGAATTATTAAAGGATAGTGATATTAATACTGATACGCTAAATGAGATTAATAAAGATTTAAGAAGACTTGAGACAATCACTGATAGATTTTCAAAAATTGGATCTGTTCCTGCACTAAAAAATTATCAGATTCATGAACTATTAGGAAACTTTTTAGAATACTTGCAAAAAAGACTGCCTCAAAAAATTGAAATAATCAAAAAATTTCCTGAAGATCCCATATTTGTGAGTGCTAATAAAACATTGTTTGAATGGGCTATCGAGAATTTATGTAAAAATGCAACAGATGCTATGAAAGGTAATGGTAAAATAGAGTTTGATATTACTAGCAATGATTCTGAAGTTAATATCTTTATAAAAGATTATGGACAGGGTATTGCTAAAAATAAAATTAATCAAATATTTTTACCAGGTTATACTAGCAAAAAAAGTGGCTGGGGATTAGGACTATCCTTGACAAAACGAATAGTTGAAGTGTATCATAGTGGGAAAATTTTTGTGTCAAGTTCTGAAGAAAATTATGGAACTACTTTCTGCATAAAGCTTAAAAAAGTATAGTTACTCAGCTTTGTTTAACAAACCTTATGCTTAAGGAGTTAACACAATGTCGAGTATTTTTCTTCGTAAATCTCTCACCTTCAAAAACATGACCTAAATGACCACCACAGTTAGAGCAACAAATCTCAGTTCTTACTCTACCCCCTGAATAGTCAGTGAATCTAGAGATTGCACCTTCTATTTCGTCATCGAACGAAGGCCAACCACATCCTGAGTCAAACTTGCTACTTGATTTGTAAAGAGGTGTTTCACAGGCTTTGCAAACAAAAATTCCTTGAAGGTAAAAGTTGTTATATTTTCCTGAGAATGGTTTTTCAGTACCTTTATTTACTATTATTTCATGTTCTTCATTTGTTAAAGTTGAGAAATAATTTTTATTTTGTTTCATATCACAAATTTAAGGATGATTTTTTAATCTATTTCAGTGAGCAGCATTTATATACATATTCCCTTCTGCAAACAAAGGTGCATATACTGTGACTTTCACTTTGTAATTTCTAAAAAAAAAGAAGAAGAATTAATAAACTCAATTATTAAAGAAATTCGAATAAGAAAAGATTATTTAAAAGATAAAAAATTAAGCTCTATTTACTTTGGAGGTGGAACTCCATCAATTATCTCCACTCACCTGATAAAGAAAATATTAAAAAACATAAATGAAGTATTTATTATCACTGACAATACTGAAATTACAATTGAAACTAATCCCGATGATATTAATAAAAAAAAATTAGATGATTATTTTAATATGGGTATTAACAGATTAAGTATTGGCGTGCAATCTTTTGATAATGAAATATTAAAATCATTAAATAGATCACATAACTCAATGCAAGCAAAGAATTCTGTTGAGATTGCAATTAATTCTAGAATCAAAAATATCTCTGTTGACATTATGTTTAATTTGCCCAATCAAGATTTAAAAAAACTGGATGAGTCTTTAAATATCTGCTTTGGTTATGAAATTAATCATTTGTCTATTTATGGTCTTACTATCGAACCTAATACAGTTTTGCATAAAAGAATTTTACAAAACAAAATTAGTAAACCATCTGATGAGATATTTATAAACCAATATAACCATATAGCTGATTTAAGTGAAAAAAAAGGATTCTTTAATTACGAAATATCAAATTTTTGCAAAAAAAATTATGAGTCTAATCATAATAAAAACTACTGGTTTGGTAGCGAATATTTAGGCGTTGGTCCTTCTGCTCATTCATTTAATGGATTATCAAGAAGGTGGAATGTAAAAAATAATTTTCTTTATATGAAATACTTGAAAACTAACACAAAATATTATGAAAGTGAAACTTTAAGTAAGAGAGATACTTATAATGAATATATAATTAGAAGACTGCGCACTGACAAAGGAATTAATATTAAAGATATTAAGCAAAAGTCTCACAAAGTTTTCTTTCTAAGAAATATTCAATCTTGGCAAAAAGATGGATATATATCAAATAAAAAAACTATTTATTTTTTAGAGAGAAAAGGGAAGATTATCTGTGACAAAATAACAGAAAGTCTTTTTTTAATTTAAAATACTAAGAAAAAAGGTTTCATAATCATTAATAATTTTTTCCCAAGAAAATTTCTCTTTTATAATTTTGAGATTTTTACTAACATGTTTCTTTTTTTCTGACATAATTTTACTGTCTAACAAAAGTTCTTTTAATTCATCGGAGTTTGAGAAAGATAGCTCATTATTTGTTAAAACAGATAGGTTAAATTTATTTCTATGTACAAGAACTAATGCGCTAGCAGACATAGCTTCAATTAGCGATGGATTCGTGCCTCCAACCGAGTGACCATGAATATACAATTTTGAATAATATCTTAGATTATCTAAAATCTTTTTTTCATAAATTGCTCCAAAGAAATAAATATTTTCATTTTTAAATTTGTCCTTTAAGTAATCACCAAATTTTGTTAGATGGTTTCCTATTATAATCAACGGAATATTTAACTTAGCTTTTACATAGGAATTAAAAATCATTTCATAATTGTTTTCAGGTTCAATTCTTCCTACACATAATATGAATTTTCCAGCTTTTAAATTATAATCATTTAATATTTTGGAATCTGGATTATCTAATATATCAGCTCCATAAGCAATATATTTTGCACTTATATTATATGTTTTTTTTAAATAATCTTTAATTCCTAAGTTGTCGGCAATTATATAATCAGAAAACCGTACGCCTAATTTTTCCATATTTCTTGTTAGGAATCTAATTATAAAGTTCCATTTTTTTCTTCTCCATTCTATTCCATCAATGTTGGTAACAATAATTTTTCCTCTGTGTCTCACAAAAATTATAGACGGAGAGGATGTTATTAGTCCAAGCTGCAGAATAATATCATAATCAGATTTTACAGCATCTTTGAAAGATAAATAATCAAATACAAAATTTGATGCAGAACTACCAATTAATTTATTTGGTGAGTATATCTTTTTTATTGTAACAGCATCAAATACTCTCTTATTGTAGCTATGAAAAGAAGGGTTATATACAGTGACTTCATGTCCTTTTTTTTGTAACCCTACAGCTAAAATCTCTGCACACTGCTCAAATCCTCCGTAATTATTTGGTATTCCTCTTGTTCCTAGAATTGCTAATTTCATAACTAATTTTTTGAATAGTTTTTTGACCTAAAAGTTATTCAACAATTTTATGTTAACAAAAATTACCAACTTGATCCCTTTGACATGTAAATCAACCTAAATTTGGGGCAAGTCGTAATACTTGTTTTGGGTTGTACAATTCTTTCCCTATTTAAAGTACAACAATTAAAAGCCTCAAAAAATTTGAGGCTTTTTTTTATTATATATTTAGTCAATAAGTTGTTGCTCTTTTACAGGAACGAAATTGATTCCCACCATAAACTCGTGAGAGGAGGAGGAATAATCATTTATGTCAGCATTTACAATATCATAAGAATAGCCAACAATAAATCTCTCACCAATATTATAGCCAAATAAAGCGGCCATATCACCATTGCTTCTGTAATTTATTCCTGCCCATAACCTATCGTTATATTCTGTTTTTAATCCAATATCAAACTGAGTTGGAGTAGGATCCATATATTTAACAAGAATACTTGGCTCTACACTCCAAAAGTCATTGATTGTATGTTGATATGCTCCTAATATGTAAACATGTGGACTTAAACTACCTGTCATTTCAGTATTAAAATCTCTTGCAAAATCAGTGTCTAATAATTCTAAATTAGAACTTACTAGTTGAGGAATAGAACCTCCTAGGTACCAATTTTTTCCATAGAAATTAAATCCAAATGTTGCATCAGGAATTGCATCAACAATTACATCACCTTGAGTAACTGGATCATCAGGGTGTTGAACATTCCAGCCTATTTTGTCAATTTTAAATTGGGTAAATCCACCTGATAAAGAGAATGCTAGCATTGTCTTTTTACTCAAATTAAAATGATATGTATAAGACATATTAGCTCCTATTCTACTTGTCGGTCCAACTTGATCATTAAATACAACTCCACCTAAACCTACATTATCTCCTCTTCTTCCATAAACACTTAATATATTTGTTGTTGGCGCATCTTCAATACCTACCCACTGATTTCTAATTGTAGTTCTAATTTGGTAATAGTCTTGCATACCTGCAACAGCTGGGTTAATAGCATAATTGTTCATCATATACTGTGTCAACTGTGGCAATTGCTGTCCCTTTACATAAATTGGGAATATTGCAATTAAAAATAATAGGTATAAACTTTTCTTAAATGTCATAATCAAATTTTTTATCTAATAATTGTTACTGGGCCAGTAATGGGTTCATCTTGATTAGCCAAATCTATTATGTAATAATAAGTACCAACAGGTAATTCATTACCATCTTTTGTTCCATCCCAAGGCGCAAATTGACTACCTCCATAAGTTTTATAAACTTCCTCTCCCCATCTGTTATAAATTGTTATTACCGCCTGATCATATCTATTTGCAGTAATTCCCAAAATGTTCCATTTATCATTCTTCATGTCTCCGTTCGGGCTTATTGCATCAAATGGTATAACTGAAAGTGCAACATATACAGAGTCATATCCTAAACAACCACTTGAATCTAGATTAAGATATATCCATTTATTTTTATCAACGTTAGAAATTTGGACGTAAGACTCAGTAGTGGTTCCTTGATCCCATTGCCATTCATGAGATATTCCCAAGTTAGGATTTGAAGAAATAGTTATACTTTCATCACTTACAACTGATAAAATATTCACAGCTTTATCTGGTGAAATCACATCGTCTGCTCTAAAAGAAATCTCACTATTTCTGCTAGCTATTTCAGATTTTATATCTTCCACATTAATATTTACTTCTAGTTCATAAGGATTGCATCCAGGCTCAGTTACACTTAATATATAATTGTGTAAGCCGGTTGTTGTTGGTTGTAAATTAACATCAGAAGTATTTGGGCCAGGAGTCCAATCATATATAAACCCTGGTTTTTCCTCTACATCAACAGAAAGGCTTTTACCTAAGCATAAAATAGTATCAATCTTATCTAGATTGCCAGGAAGGAATATATTTTTAACTCCATTAACAAAAGTGCTTCCACTGATTATACATCCGTTCTTATCAGAAATTTCAACATTATATAAACCAGGAGATAAATTATTTATTGAACTGATACCTGTACCTTGAGTTATTAAACCTCCGCTAGAGTTTGTCCAACTAAAGTCAAAAGGTTGGGTCCCCCCATTAACAAATGCTGTTACGGTTCCATTATCTAATAAGCAAGTTTCGTCAGTGGAATCTACATTTAATGACAATGGATTTGAAGGTTGTGTTATAAATATTGAATTGGAAACTACACTACAGTTATTATTGTCTGTTACTGTAACAATGTAAATATCTGTATCTAAATTAATCGCAGTTTGAGTTGTTTGATTGCTTGGAGACCAATTATAATTATATGTTGGAGGAATTCCTGGTGTAGGTGTTCCTCCAGTTACAACTGCTGTAATCTCCCCATTAGCATCATCGAAACAACTTACATTTTTTTGAGTTGTTGACACAACTAATTGACTAGGTTGAGGTAAAAATATTTCAGTAGTATCCATACAGCCTTTGTTGTCTCTTACCACAACAACATAGCTGGCAGAACTTAAATTATTATTAATTGGATTATTGTTCCAGTTGTTCGCATTATTCCATAAGTACTGTTTCCCTCCATTTCCTCCTGTTGCGCTTGCAGTTAGCCTACCATTACTATCTCCAAAGCATAAAATATCCGCTAAAACTGATGCCGTTACAACAAGTTCCTCTGGCTGGTTTAATGTATAAGAAACTGTATCTTCACATCCTTGTGAGTCAGAAACGATACATGTGTATATTGAGTTATTTGTATTGTTGTCAACACACAATCCAATCGCAGTTATGGTGTTTTGTGACAATACATCATCCCAGCTATATGTATAAATTGAATTACCATTAGCATCAATATTTGGTATACCTCCACTAACATTTAAAGAAATAATTCCATCACAAAAGTCAAAGCAGGAAACATTACTTGTTAGTGAATTATTAATTGAAGCTGATAATGCTAAACTATTATTAATATTATATGAATCGACTGAGGTACAGTTATTTTCATCAACTACTGTAATGGTGTATGTTCCTACAGATAAGTTGGATATTGAATATGTACTGTCTCCTGTATTCCAAGAGTAAACATATGATGTGGCTGTTCCGACACCACCGCTAACAATATCAATTAAAGCTCCATTATTCCAACCATTGCAACTAACATGAGTTGGCACAAATGAATGAACAATTGGGTCCGGCTCATAGTAAACTATGTCAGCGCTAAACACACAACCTCTTGAATCTTCAACTATAAATCTATATAGTCCTGCAGAAATAGAGTCGATGTGAGAGCTTGCTGAAGATTGAATCGTATCTCCTGTTGCAATTTCAATGCAAGTTTTGATATATGGAGATACTCCACCAGAAATTGTAAAATCTGCAAAGCCTGAATTCTCTCCATTACATCTAATTTGGTAATTGTTCCAATCAGATGTTGTAATTTGAACATTAAGCTCAGAGGGCTCGTTAATTATAATTAAATCTTGTGATACACAATTATTCGCATCAAAAACCTCAATTGTATATGTGCCAGCACAGTAATTATTGAAATATGCCATTGATGATTGTTGAAGGCCTCCGTTAACAGAATAAGTATATGGTTGTGTTCCGCCAATCGCATTTATAGACTGAATTGAACCATTGCAGAAAGAATAACATTCAATGTTAGCGTAGATTGTAGAGTCAATATATAATGAATCTGGCTCATCAATATTTACTGTATCTCTATCAACACATCCCCTTTGATCCTCAACATATAATATATGACTTCCACTACTAACGTTTATAAAGCCTATGTTAGATTGAGAACTAAAACCATTGTCAATTGAATATAAGTAAGGGGCATCTCCTCCTGATGCGATTATTGCTATTGTCCCATTATTTGCTCCATAGCAAGTAATTGAGGATATAATTGCAGAGTCTATTTCTATTGATTGAGATGGCTCTAGTATATTAACTGTATCATTAAAAACACATCCGTTAGTATCGGTTATTTGCAGATAATTTAAACCAGCAAATAAGTCATTTACAGAGTTAGTAGTTTGACTATTGCTCCAAATATAGCTAAAAGGAGGAGTACCCCCAGATGTAAGAGCATTAGCAAAACCGTCATTTCCTCCAACACATGTAACGGAGTCTCTAATAAAAATATTACTTATTGGTTGTGGTTGCGAGACATTCACTGAACCTGCTCTTATACAACCATTGCCATCGGTAACAGTTACGGTGTAATTTAATGAAGGAACATTGTTTATACTTGAAATATTTGAACCATTGCTCCAAAGGTAACTATAATTTGGTGTGCCACCGAAAGCAGTTAAACTAGCACTTCCATCAGCACCACCGTAACAACTTACAAGGCTTGAACTTATTGAAAGATATAGACTATCTGGTTGAGTTATCAGTGCTGAAAAAGATGTATCTGAGCAACCGTTAGTGTCGGTAACGATAACATTGTAATTACCTGGTGAAAGATTGTTCGCAGTAATAGTGCTTTGGCTTAGAGGGTCACTCCATGAGTAATTAAAGGGAGTAGTACCTCCGGTATGAAATACAGTTAATTTTCCGTTTGCACTATCATAACACGAAACATTTTCCTCAATAATATTATTAATAGATAGTAAATCTGGCTCATTTACATAAACTGAGTCACTATCAGTGCAACCAAGTGCATCAACAACAGTTATGAAATATGATGCTTGACCAGATGGACCAAAAGGTGTGCCAGAGGGGACAAAAGTATTACCCCCATCAGAACTATATTGATATGGTAATGTTCCACCAAAAGCAGAAGTATAAATTATCCCATCATTTGCTCCAAAACAAGAAACATTTTGAACTAATACATCAAGTTGAGGATTTTGACCAGGAAAAATTTCAGCTGAATCTGTTAGTAAACATCCGTTGTTGTCAGTAATATTAAGCACATATGAGCCTGGCATTAAAAAAGATAATTGATTAGAGGTTTCACCATTGCTCCATGAATAGCTGTAGCCTGGTGTTCCTCCCAAAATGGTTACATTTAGTTCACCAGTTGCCAAAGTCTGAGCTCCAGTACAAGTGGCATGATTAGTAATACTTATTGAGCTTTGTAAAATTGTTGGTTCAGACACTCTAAGAGTATCAGCTACTGGAGAAGATATGCAACCATTAGCGTCAGTTATAGAAATAATATAATCTCCCGCAGTTAATCCATTTATTGAAGAAGTTGTTGAACCATTGTTCCAAAAATAGTTAAATGGAGGTGTCCCGCCTGTAACAGAATCAATACTCAATGACCCATCATTACCTGCAAAACAACTTACATCAAAAACTGAGGTATAAAAGTTTACTTCATCAGGCTGATTGATTGTAACATTTAAGCTATCTGCACACCCGTTAGCATCTTCAGCAAATATAATATAGTTGCCAGCATAAAGTCCACTAAAAACATTAGATGCTTGCGGTGTAGGAAATGCATTTGGGATATAATATAGGTAAGTGTTAGAGCCTGTACCACCTGTCGCATTTAAAGTTATCCCACTAGACTGATCGCCGAAGCAATTAACACTTAGTGCTGAACTTAAAGAATCTAGCTGTAAATCAACATAAACACTACTGGGAATTAAAACAGAATCAGTAACTAGACAGCCTGATCCATCGATGACAGATACAGAATAATAGCCTGGTGATAATCCTGATATAGAGTTTGAAGTTGATCCGTTAAACCAAATTACTTGATAAGGTGGGGTTCCATCTGGTATAACAGTTGCTGAACCATTATTTAATCCGTTACATGGTGGCACGCTATCAAAAGACAGTGTAATATCTGCCTCAGCAACAAAGACATCTTCTGTAAGGTTACACCCATTAATATCTGTAACAGTAACATTGTAAGTTCCTGTTTCTAAGTTAATTGAAGATGATGTGATTTGTGTATTTGGGTCGTCCCATAGATATGCTAAAGTGCCGGTTCCTCCCTGAGTAACATTAATTGAAGCTTGTCCGTTAGATAAATTACATGTCTCACCAATTGAATCAACAGAGTAAACCCATTGCTGCGGTTCTGTTAGGTTTACATCCACGCTGTCAACACAACCATTGTCATCAATAGCTATTAAATTGTAAAAACCACTGGATATCTGACCACAAAGACCAGAGAAAACTGGAGCAGTTTGAGTGACAGAGCCAGAAAGTGAATAACTCACCACTCCAACTCCATTAAATTGAGCTATTGAGATTGATCCATCACAAGAACCATAGCATGAAATATTAACTCCATTATAATTTGACGTTGAGGTGTATTGAACATCAAACTGATTGGGTTCTGTGATTACAACAGTTGTATCAGATGTACATCCAACAATATCTCTAACTGTGACTACATAGTTACCTGAGATTAAGTTGTTGTAAATCAGAGAATTTGAGTATGATGCTCCCGCATTAATTGAGTAATCATAGTTGGGTGTACCTCCAGATGGGGCAAAAATAATAATCTCTGCATCATCAGCCGCATAACATGAGACACCAAATCCATTAAAATCAGATGAAGTGACATTAAATAAAATTTCAGTTGGCTCTGAAAGGAAAATATTGGAGGTAAATATACATCCATTAACGTCTTTAACTTTTATGCTATAATTAGTTCCACCACACAATGATGAGAAAGTATTGGAATTTTGAAAACTTAAACCTCCATCAATTGAATAAGTATATGGACCTGTTCCTGTTTGAATATTATCGACAATAAATTGAAGCGATCCATCACAAGCACTATAGCATGTCACAGATTGGTTTATGGAAATTGCTCCAAATAAAGATGGTGGATCATTGATTGTTATATTTTCTGAGGCTAAACAGTTATTTGCATCTTTATAATATACAGTGTAGACACCAGAACTTAAACCAGAAAAAACAGGATCTGAAGTATATGAAGATCCATCTAAAGAATATTGATAGGGAGAAGTACCACCGCTAGCTACTGCCGTTATTTCTCCATCACTTGCTCCGTAGCAACTCACATTTCTTCCATTATAATTTGATGAAATTACCGCAGAAACTGATAATTGAGCCGGCTGACCGATATTAAAAGAGCTTGCTGATGGTGTAGTTAAACAACCATTAACATCTGAGACAGAATAGTTATATGTACCTGCGCATAAACTTTGGTATGTCGTGTCAATTGAAAAAGCATCTAACACGTTGTACTGATTTACCAGGCCAGGACCAGTTATTGTAATATTATAAGGAGGAGTTCCACCTAAGATACTTATATTTTGAGCAGCGTTACAATCTCCAAAACATCCGTTAAAAGCTGTTTGTAAAGTGGAGAGTGAAAGCACTGGAACGCCTAAAACAATATAATCTTGAAATCCAAGAATTGCTGGGTTTGTAGGGTTAACAAGCTGTGAATTTGGCACAAAAGGATTTGTTGAGCCAGGAAGCGGAGGAAACGCATTCCAAAAAGAGACTGAATCAACCATAAGCATTCTGTAATTTGTTGCTGTCATTCCTGAAAATGGCTGTGTGGTACCTGTTGTAACAGCAGAAGATCCGTATGAAACTAAAAATGTTGGTGTTGCAAACCTGTAATTCATTAATTTAATAGGAGTTGCTGGAGAGGTTTGAGTTATGTAAACATTTACAGTTGCTAAATCACCATAGCATAAAATTGGTACTGTTGTTGAAACTGAATCAATTGTTTGTGATTTGGAATTATGCGAGAAAAATACAGTGAATAAAATGGATATAAAAATTATAAACTTCTTCATATTGATGCTTGATTATCTAAATTATGATTGCAAGATACAAATATTTGTAGTTTTTAATGTAATGAATATCCTAAATCCTTGACTATGGGACCATTTAAATTGGATATATTTTAATCTTAAGTTCTGATTATGAATAATAAGGGGTGATCATCAAGTAAACCATAACACCTGTTACCGTTACATACAGCCATATTGGAAATGTGATTCTAGCTATCTTTTTGTGTGAAGGAAATGCTTTTTGAAAGGCTCTTACATAACTAATCAAGACAAGAGGAATTAATATAATCGAAAGTAATATGTGTGATATTAAAATAAAATAATAAGTATATTTTATCAAACCTGAACCTCCAAATGGAGTTGGATCAGTTGTTATGTGATAAGCAATATACATTACAAGAAAAGATAATGATAATGCTATTGATAATTTCATTAAACTTTCATGCAATTTAACTTTCTTTCTCCTTATTGCAATGTAAGCAAAAATTAGAAGTAGTGCAGTAACTGCGTTGGTACTAGAGTAAACTGGAGGCAAACTTTTAAGTGGTTTGGCAATAGGTAAATTTTCAATTAATGTTATTGGTTCAGATTTTGGCGCTCTTAAGTCAAATACTAATTTATCTGCATCCCATTTGAGGAAAAGTAGAAGTGCTACAACTAAAGGTATTAATACTGAAACACCCGTTATTAATTTATTATATTTTTTTTTATTCATTGTAATAAAAATTTGTCGATAACATATAAAATTTGAACAATCGGTAGATAAATATACGAAAATAACAACACTTTTCTTGCTGAAGAATCATTCTGACTATTCAAAAATTTAAAAGATTTCAAGAGAAAAAATAAACCCAAAAAAATTATCAATAAAAAAGCATATTTACTTATTTCAAAGTACATTATCTCATAGAAGAAAGGAATAATAGAGGTGATAATCATCAAAATTGTAAATATAACTGAAAGTAGTGGAGCAAAATTACTTTTATTTTTACCCGGCATCATTTTAAATTTTGCATTTTTATACTCCTCATCTCTTATCCACGAAATTGCAATAAAGTGAGGAAATTGCCAAAAAAATTGTACCGCAAAAAGAACTCCAGATGCTAAGCTGAAATCATTTACAGCAGCTACCCAACCTAACAAACACGGCATAGCTCCAGGAATGGCCCCAAAAAAAATTGCTACTGAAGACTTTCTTTTTAAAGGAGTATAAATATAAATGTAAAATAAGAAAGATATTAGACCAAGATAGAAACATTTAAAGCTAATAGTATTTAGCAAGATGAAGCCTAAAATTGAGATTATTGTTGAAAATAAAATTGCATTGTTTAAAGAAATTTTTTGCGCTGGTATAGGTCTTTTGTTTGTTCTTGTCATTAAAGAATCATATTCTCTTTCAATAACCTGATTAAAAGAGTTTGCCCCCGCTGTGACAAAAAATCCGCCAAAAAATAAAAGTGACAGGTTGAAATAGTTTACTGAATCTATGGCCAAAAAATATCCAGTGATTGCAGAGAATAGTACAGTAAGTGATAATCTGAACTTAGTAAGTTCTTTAAAAATTTTGAAACTCATTTAACAATGAGACTCGAAAGCAGATTTTAGATTTTCAATTATTAATTTAGCATCTCTGCCTTCAATATGATGTCTTTCAATCATATGGACAACTTTACCATCCTTCAGCAATGCTATTGATGGTGATGAAGCTGGATAAGGAAGCATAAACTCTCTGGCTTTTGCGGTTGCTTCAGAGTCTTGACCAGCAAATACTGTTGCAAAATTGTCAGGCTTTGGATTAAGTTTGGTTGCCATTATCGCTGCTGGCCTTGCATTTCCAGCAGCACAACCACAGACGGAATTTACCATCAATAGAACCGTCCCTTCTAAGCTCATTAGGTTTGTTACCTCTTCAGAGGTTTTTAGTTCTTTATAACCAGCTGAAGTTAGCTCTAACCTCATTGGTGTACATAATTGTTCAGGATACATATTTTTTTTGCACAAAAATAAACTTATTATCGTTTAGTTTTAAAAAAATCTTTTAACATTTGACTACACTCATTTTCATAAATGCCTTTTTTTAATTTAGTGCTAGGGTGAAGAATGTGAGGGTTTAAAGTTAGAAAACCTTTCTTTTTATCAGATGCGGCAAAAATAATTTCACTGATTCTAACCCAATAAGAAGCTCCAGCACACATTACACATGGTTCCAAAGTAACAAATAGTCTGCAATCGTTTAAGTATTTGCTTGAGAGATAATTACTAGCACTTGTAAAAGCTTGCATTTCTGCGTGAGCAGTAGCATCATTTAATGACTCGCATAAATTATGAGCCCTAGCAATAATTTGATTTTGACATACAATTACAGCTCCAATTGGAACTTCATCTTTTTTCATTGCTTTTTTTGCTTCTTCAATTGCTTGTCTCATGAAGAACTCATCACTAAAAACATTAAAATCCATTTTACAAATATACGCTATGATTTTATTAAGTTTGTCAAAAAAAAAGTGTTTAGAAACTTTAATTGTGGAGAATTAAATCTTGAAAAAGTTGGAACCATTGTAACTTTAAGCGGATGGGTTCAAAAATCAAGAAATCTTGGTAACGTTTTGTTCATAGATCTCAGAGATAGGTACGGGATTACTCAGCTAAAATTTGAACAAAATAATATCCAACTTTTTGATAAAGCTCAAAGTCTTGGAAGAGAATATGTACTTAAAATTGTTGGGAAAGTTGTTGAAAGAGAAAGTAAAAATAAAAACATAAAAACTGGAGAGATTGAGGTTTTAGTTGATGAGCTCAATATTCTTAACCCCTCTAAAACACCACCTTTTACAATTGAAGATAAAACTGATGGTGGAGAGGAGTTGAGAATGAAATATAGATACTTAGATATCAGAAGAAATAAAATCAGAGACAACTTAATTTTAAGACACAAAATCAGCTCAGAGGCTAGAAATTACTTGAACAGCATAGGATTTGTAGACGTAGAAACACCATATTTAATTAAATCAACTCCTGAGGGAGCTAGAGATTTCATTGTCCCCTCTAGAATGAACTCTGGCAAATTTTATGCTCTACCGCAATCACCACAAACATTTAAACAACTTTTAATGGTTGCTGGAATCGACAAATATTATCAAATAGTCAAGTGCTTTAGAGATGAAGATCTAAGAGCTGACAGGCAACCTGAATTTACTCAAATTGATTGTGAAATGTCCTTTGTTAATCAAAGTCAAGTTTTAGAAACTTTTGAAGGCCTAATCAAAGATTTAATTTTTAAGATTAAAAATTTAAAAGTAGAAGATTTTAAACAAATTACGTACGAAGAATCAATTTCAAAATACGGAACAGATAAACCTGATTTAAGATACGATTTAGAAATTATCAATTTGTCAGATACCATTGCAGACACAGAATTTTTTAATTTTTTCAAATATGAATTTACTGCCGGAATCAAAATTGAATCAGGATCATCAATTTCAAGAAAAAAAATAGATAATTTTAATAATTATATAAAACAAAAAGAAGTTGGAGGTGACAAACTATTTAACATTAAAATCAATGAGGGTGGTGTTATAAAATCATCAGTAGATAAATTTTTATCAGAAAAAGACAAGTATTCTCTAGCTTCTGACTTAAATCTTAATAAAGGTGACATAGCTTTTTTTATGTCAGGAGAAAGAAAAAATATACTAAGTGTCTTGGGTAAATTAAGGATTTTTTTAGCCAAAAGTTTAGATCTAATTAATAAAAATAAGTTTGCGCCACTTTGGGTTATTGACTTTCCATTATTTGAGTGGGACAATGAAAATAAAAGGTGCTCTGCTATGCATCATCCATTTACAGCACCTAAAGAAGATGACATTAAAAAATTAAGCTCTAATCCTCTACAAGTGAAAGCTAACGCATACGATCTTGTACTCAACGGTAGTGAAATTGGAGGTGGAAGTATAAGAATACACAATAAAGAACTTCAGAACCAAATTTTTTCTTTTCTTGGATTCACAGAAAAAGAAGCATCAAAACAATTTGGTTTTTTAATGAATGCGTTTGAATATGGAGCTCCCCCTCACGGCGGAATTGCATTTGGCCTTGATAGATTATGTGCTGTAATAAATGGTGATGAAAGTATTAGAGATTACATTGCATTTCCGAAGAATAACAGCGGAAAAGATATTATGATTGAGTCTCCGTCAATAATTGATAAAAACATCATTGAAGATTTGAATTTGGATATTAGTTTATGATTCTATGAGAATTAAATCTATTTTTATTTATTGATCCTTGCTTGAAATTTTTTTGCTCATTTTCTGGCAAATCTATAATCTTCTTACACTCAGTTGAACAACAGGATTTAAATTTTTCTTTACATTTTTTACATTGAATGAATAAAAGGTTACAACTCAAATTTTTACAATTGATGTGCATGTCACATTTACTTCCGCACTGATGACAAAAACTTATAACTTCTTCAGAGATTTTTTCAGATAATCTTTCATCAAATACAAAATTTTTACCAATAAATTTATTCTCTAGCTTTGGATTTTCCACTAACTGCTTTTTATAATCTATTATGCCCCCGTGTAATTGATTAACATCTCTGAATCCATTATGTTTTAAGTAAGCAGAAGCTTTTTCACATCTAATTCCTCCAGTGCAATAAAGTAAAATTTTATCATTTTTATTCTCTGACAATAATTCTTTAACCATTGGCAGTTCTTGTTTAAAGGTTTCTGATTGAGGTAAAATAGCATTTTTAAAATGTCCGATTTCACTTTCGTAATGATTTCTCATATCTACGATTACCGCCCCTTTATCAATAGCATCATTCCATTCACCTGCACTAAGATAATTTCCAACTTTGCTTGAGTCAAAATCAATTTCATTTAACCCGTCAGCAACTATCCTTTTTTTAATTCTAATTATTAACTTAAAAAATGAAAGATCTTTTTCTTCAATTGCTTCTTTCAAAGAAATATTTTTTAAGTATCTATCATTATCGAGTTGCTCTTTGAATTTTTCAATATTATAATTTGGAATACTAATCTGAGCATTAACTCCTTCAGTGGCAATATATACACGACCAAGAACTTTTAACTTATCCCATTCTCTGTAAAGATAGTCTCTGTAGAAAGATGTATCTTTTAAATTAACATACTTGTAAAAAGATAAAGTTGTTCTTTTAAATGTTTCACTTTCTAATTTTTTCTTAGCATCTTGTGAGCTGAGCTTGTTGAATAATAAATACTTATTTGCGTTAGGGTCCAAATTGATATATAAATTTTATTATAGTACTATATTTGTAAAACTATGAAAAAAAATAAAATTTTGGTTATAGGTTCTTCTGGACAAATAGGAACTGACCTTTGCCCGAGTTTAGAGAGAATTTACGGCGCTGAAAATATTATTTGTTCTGATCTTAATCCTCCTAAAGAAAAAAACTATTATAAAAACTTTATTGAGCTAGATGTTCTTGATAATGAAATGTTGACTAGAAAAGTAAAAGAAGAAAATATTTCTGAAATATATTTATTAGCAGCTTCTTTATCTGCACTTGCAGAAAAAAATGTACTGGTTTCATGGGAATTAAATATGAATTCGCTAATAAACGTGTTAGAGCTTGCTAGAAAGAAAATTATAAAAAAAATTTTTTGGCCATCATCAATTGCTGTTTTTGGACCTGATAGTCCAAAATTAAATACACCTCAAAACACTATTTTAAATCCGAGCTCAATTTATGGAATAACAAAATTAGCTGGAGAAAAACTTTGCAAATATTACTATGATAAATTTGATGTTGATATTCGAAGCCTCAGATTGCCAGGTCTAATTGGCTGGAGATCCTTAGCTGGTGGAGGGACTACTGATTATGCAGTAGAAATCTTTTATTATGCTTTAAAGAACAATGATTACACATGCTTCTTATCTAAAGAGACTATATTACCAATGATGTACATGGATGATGCAATTGAAGGTATTTTAAAGATAATGACAACTAAAAAAGAGAATATTAAAATTAGAACTTCTTATAATATATCAGCAGTAAGTTTTACTCCTAAAGAATTAGAAAAGCAAATAAAAATTTATTTCCCTAATTTTAATGTTAAATTTAAGCCTGATTACAGACAAAAAATTGCAGACTCTTGGCCAGATAGCATAGACGATCAAGAAGCAAAAGTTGATTGGGGATGGAAAGCAAAATTTAATCTAGAAAAACTAACTTCTGAAATGTTTAAAAATTTATCGAATTGAAAGAACAACTGAAAATTTATAATACTCTCACAAAAACAAAAGATGTTTTTAGTCCAATTGATAAAAATTGTGTTGGCATGTATGTATGTGGACCAACAGTTTATGGAGAACCTCATCTTGGCCATGCCAGACCAGCAATTGTATTTGATGTTATTTTTAGATATTTTACACACCTTGGATACAAGACTAGATACGTTAGAAATATTACTGATGTTGGTCATTTAGAAAATGATTCTGATGATGGTATTGACAAGATTGAAAAAAAAGCGAAAAGTGAAATGCTTGAACCTATGGAGGTAGCCCAATTATATACAGAAAAATATCACGAATGCTTAAAAAAACTAAATTGCCTATCTCCTTCGATTGAGCCTCGGGCAACAGGTCACATAATTGAACAAATAGAGATGATTGAAAAAATTATTAAAAATGGGTTTGCTTATGTTAAAAACGAGTCAGTTTACATGGATGTTAAAAAATACAGCGAGACATACAATTATGGAGTCTTATCAGGTAGAAAGATTGAAGATAATATTGATGGGACAAGAGAATTAGAATCTCAGTCAGAAAAAAAACATGCTGCAGATTTTGCACTTTGGAAAAAAGCTTCAAATCGTCATATAATGAAATGGAGTTCACCATGGGGCATAGGCTTTCCAGGGTGGCATATTGAATGTTCAGCAATGAGCAAAAAGTATTTAGGGGAAAATTTTGATATTCATGGTGGTGGTCTTGACTTAATTTTCCCACATCATGAAGCAGAAATATGCCAAAGTTACGCTGCGGATTTATGTCCTCCAGCCAATTACTGGATACATAATAATATGATAACAATTGATGGTCAAAAAATGGGGAAATCGTTAGGAAATTTTATAAACTTGAATGAATTTTTTACTGGTTCTCATACAAAACTTGATAAGGCATACCATCCAATGGTAATTAGATTTTTAATCTTACAAGCTCACTACAGAGGTACTATTGACTTTTCTAATGATGCATTAGTTTCTTGTGAAAAAGGTCTCAATAAATTATTAAAATCTTATGAAAATATTAAAAATATTAACTGTGAAAAAAAGGGATTTGTTAGTGATGATTTAGAAAAAATTAAAACTAATTGTTACTCAGCATTAAATGATGACTTTAATACGCCAATTGTAATCGCTAATTTATTTGAATTATCAAAAATTATAAATACCTCAATTAAAGAAAAAATAACAATGACCTTTTCACAAAAAGAACTTGTAAAAAAAATATTTGATATTTTTTTATTTGAGTTATTGGGCATTAAAAAAATAGTTGAGAATATCAACAGTGATTTGAGTAAAGAGCTTGTGAAGCTAATTATAGATTTAAGAGGTAATTCTAAAAAGAATAAAGATTGGGAAACAGCTGATATAATCAGAGATAAATTATCTGAAATAAATATTCAAATTAAAGATACAAGAGAGGGTACTAATTGGGAATTAAATGAATAAATTATTTATACAAAATTTTCTTTGCATTTTTTTTATTTTATCATCTTGCACGGAACATACTAATGTTAGAAAAAACAAAGCTTCAGAACTAAAAAATATAGTACATGTTCCTGAATTTAACGCAGACTCATGCTATAGTTATATTCAAAAACAAGTTGAATTTGGCCCTAGATACTTGAGCAGTGAGGGTGCAGAAAATTGTTCTAAATGGCTAATAAAAAAACTTTCTAAAATTGCTGATACTTTAGTTGTCCAAGAAGCTAATGTTATTACTTACGATAATAAAAGACATACAATAAAAAATATAATCGCCTCTTTTCATCCCAAAAAAAACAATCGTATCTTGCTTATGGCACATTGGGACACAAGACATATTGCCGATCATGATAGCCTCAGAAAAAATAAACCAATTCTTGGAGCAAATGACGGTGGTAGCGGAGTTGGAATGTTAATTGAAATAGCAAGAAATATTAAACTTAAAAAACCTAAAGTAGGTATCGATATTATTCTTTTTGACGGTGAAGACTATGGGCAGCCAGAAAATAGTAAATTTCCCGACATGCAAGATTCGTGGTGTTTAGGATCTCAATATTGGTCTAAAAACAAACACAGAAAAAATTATTTCGCAAAATATGGCATTCTTTTAGATATGGTTGGTGGTCCAAATGCAAAATTTTATGAGGAAGGTTTTTCAAAATTCTATGCAGATAATATTTTACAAAAAGTTTGGAATATAGGACATGAAATAGGTTATGGTGAGTTTTTTGTTTTTGAAAGAGGAGCTCAATTTTTAGATGATCATTACTATGTAAATAATATTACTTCTATACCTACAATTGATATTATTGAATTTGATCCATCATCAAAAAATAAATTTAATAAACATTGGCATACTCACGGTGATGACTTAAATAATATCAGTAAAAAAACACTAAGGGCAATTGGCCAAACTGTTATGCATGTAATTTATAATGACTAGCTAAACATTTATTGCTCGTCACACCCTTGAATAAATGTGATATAAAAATCTGAAACCTCTAAAATTTTTTGTTTTTTTTCATTCACATGCAAAGAACCATCAATCTCAATATCAATAGGTAAAAACTCTTGCTCTGCAATTTCCAAGTAAAATTTAGTAATTTCTTCACTTGTCTCATTTAGAAAAAATAATTCGTATTCTTCTAGATTTTTAGAATCTTTAAAAAGATGCATATTTTCTCCAAAGATCCACCAACCAACATGTTTTTTTGTTTGAACTTTCTTTCTATCATTTATATCATTAGGAGATGATAAATAGCTGTTATTATCAATATTAGAACAAGAAGTCACAAAAAAAACAATTGTTAATAATATTAGCTTCATTTTTTATAAAAATTCATTTTGTCAATGTAGTTCCAGGCTTTATGAGGCACCAAAAATGACGCATCAATTCCTTGCTTAATATAACTTCTGATTGATGAAGCAGAAATTTGTACGATTGGAGCTTCTTTCATGTATGTTATATTACTGTAAGAATAATTGAATTCAAATCCTGGCCTAGGGTAAATATAAAAATGATAGGAGTTTAATAGTTCCTCATAATTTTTCCATTTGTGAATGTGTGTTAAATTATCAGCCCCCATAATTATTGAAAAATTATGATTGTATTTTTCAGATAACTTTACCATTGTATCAATTGTATATGATGGTTGAATAATATCAAACTCTATGTCCGTCGCTTTTAGATATTTTACGTCTAATATTTCTTGCCTAATTATATTTAATCGGTGATTCTTGTCTAATATCTTTTTGTTTTTTTTAAAAGGACTCTCAGGTGAAACAACAAACCAAACTTCTTCTAAGCTAGAGTGATGATAAAAATAATTAGCTATTATTTTATGACCTACATGAAAGGGATTAAAAGTTCCAAAAAACAAGCCAATTTGTTTCATATTATTTTAAAAAACTACAAATAATTTTTTCAGCTTCCAAGCATGCTTCCTCCAGTATTATATTTTTAATTATACAATCAAACTTTGAACCTTGACTTAACTCTAAATCCATTTTTAGTTCTCTTTCAATGAGCTGTGATGGAGACTCTGAATCTCTTTTTTTCAATCGATTTAATAATTCATTTTTTGATGGAGGCATGATAAAAATTGACAGACAGTTTTTTTTAAATTTGTTTTTGATATTTATACCTCCAAAAACATCTACATCTAGCAAAACAACTTTATTTAAACTCCATATTCTATTTAACTCTTTAAGATATGTTCCATAAAATTTATCAATGTACACTTCTTGCCACTCAGCAAATAAATTATTATTAATATCATTTTTGAATTCATCTATTGATTTAAAATAATAATTCACTGAATCCTTTTCATCTGCTCTTGGAGATCTGCTAGTTGCAGAAATTGAAAAAGACAATTTTTCAATTCTATTAATTAGAAAATTGGCAATTGATGTCTTACCTGCTCCCGAGGGAGCTGAAATTACAACTAATTTAGACATTACAGTACATTTAAGATTTGCTCTTTAACTTTTTCTAAATTTTCTTTCATTGATATAACAATTTTTTGAATATTAAAATCATTTGCCTTTGAGCCAATTGTATTAATTTCTCTTCCAATCTCTTGAGAAATAAAACCTAATTTTTTGCCTACTGGTTTATTAGAATTTATATTTTTTTGAAATAGATTTAAATGTGAGTTTAGTCTTATTAGTTCCTCATTGATATCATATTTTTCTATATAATAAATTATTTCTTGCTCAAATCTGTCCTTATCGGCCTCTTTAAGCGCAAGTATTTTATTTTGCAATTTAGTCCTAATTTGATTTTTTCTTTTAATTGCTCTCTTATTTATTCTTTGAAGATTGTTGTAAATAGAATTTATATTATAGATAAGATCCTTTTCTAAAGCGCTTCCTTCTTTCAGTCTAAATTGTGATAACTCTTCGACAATTTCTTTGACTTTTTGAAGTGTTTTTTTCTTGCTATTTGCATTTAACTTTGAGCTATTATTTTGAGTTCTGTTAAATATTTGTAGGTATTTTGCTGACCCTGTCCAAAAGTTATTAGAAAAGTTTTTTGAAATAATTTTTTCTTCAATCAACGATTTTCTCATCTCTTCAATTTTGGAGACTTCACTTTTAAACAAATCAGTGTTTTGGATATGTAATTCTTGTCTATCATAATCTTGAGTTATCAATAATTCTACTTTTCCTCTTATTAATTTTTTAGAAATTAATCTCCTAATATCAAACTCTAAAATTCTTAAGCTTGATGGAGTTTTTAATGAAATATCTAAATTTTTAGAATTCAATGATTTTATATAAAAATTAAAATGTGAATTATCTAAGATTAACTCACCAGATCCAAAGCCTGTCATTGATAAAATCATTTTTTTTTTACAAATTTATTAAAGAATATTTTGTTTGTCTACAGAAACCAAATATATGCCAAAAAAAACCAAAGTAATTGAAACTATTTTTGTAACGTCAATTTGATCAGAATGCAATAAAATTGCAAATATTGAAGCCAGAATAGGCTGTAAATATATGTAAGTGCTTACTGTCGTTGGATTTAATTTTTTTAAAGCACTTGAATTTAAAAGGTATGCAAAAAAGGTTGTAAAAATTAGAACAAATAATACTTCCAAAAGTATTATTTTAGGCATAAACATCCACTCAACGCTCATAAGTTCATCAAAGCCAAAAGGAATTACAAAAATTGATCCAAATAAAAAAACTATCATCATTACTGTAATTGCATTATATTTTTTAATCAAAGGCTTTACCAAAACTAAATAAAGTGCATAGCTTGTTGCATTTAAAAAAATAAATAAATTTCCCTTCATGTAATTATTATTAAAATCTAAACTTCCATTTTTTAATATGAGTATAGTCGCCCCAAGAATTCCTAAGAACACTCCTATGGATTTTTTAATTGTAATTTGCTCTTTTAAATAAATTAATGAAATAACAATCACCAAAAGAGGATTGGTAGTCATAATAATTGCTGCGTTAATTGGAGTTGTCAAATTGAGGCCTTGAAAAAATAATAGTTGATTGATTGTAACTCCGAAAATGCCGCACAAAAAAAAAAGTGCTAAGTCCTTTGAGTAAATTTTTTCTTTTACAAAAACAATATAACAAACAGAAAATAAAATAATAGCGCTTATGACTCTTAACAAAATAAATCCAGATGGTTCAATGTAATTTGGCATTACGTCTTTAGCTAATGTGTAATTAAGCGCATAAATTAAGTTAGCACATAATAATGCTAAATGAGCTAATATTTTTGAATTCAAAAATTTTAATTTTTGCAAATGTAGAAACAAATGTTTTATAGCTTTGTGTATTAATACATTATTAACATGAAATTTAACACAAAAACTATACACGCTGGACTTTCTGCTGACTTATCAACTGGTGCAATTATGACTCCTATTTATCAATCGTCAACCTACGTTCAAGATTCACCTGGTGAGCATAAGGGCTTTGAATATTCAAGAACAGGAAATCCAACAAGATCAGCGCTTGAAAAAAATATTAGTGCTTTAGAAAATGGAAAACACGGACTTTGTTACTCTAGCGGACTAGCTGCTATTGATAGTGTTATTAAATTACTAAAAGCCGGTGATGAAGTAATCTCAACTAATGATTTATACGGAGGAACATACCGATTATTTACTAAGGTATTTGAAAATTATGGAATTAAATTTCATTTCTGTGATGCTACTAATTATAAAAACGTATTAAATCTTGTGAATGAAAAAACCAAACTAATTTGGATTGAAACACCAACTAATCCAATGTTAAATATAATTGACATTGAAAAAATAACACTTGCTGTAAAGTCAAAGCAAATATTAGTTTGTGTTGACAATACATTCGCCACACCATATTTACAAAACCCTCTTGATTTAGGGGCTGATATTGTTATGCATTCCGTAACTAAATTTATTGGAGGTCACTCTGATATTATTATGGGCGCACTTATTTGTAATAATGACGATATAGCTGAACAGTTATTTTTCTTGCAAAATTCTTGTGGAGCTGTTCCTGGACCACAAGACTGTTTTCTAGCCCTAAGAGGTATTAAAACTCTTCACGTAAGAATGCAAAGACATTGTGAAAATGGAATCGAGATTGCTAATTTTTTAAGCAAGCACAATAAGATAAAAAATGTATTCTATCCAGGTCTGATAAGTCATAAAAATCATGATATTGCAAAAAAGCAAATGAAAAACTATGGAGGTATGCTTTCATTTGATCTAAATAACAGCTCGTTGAAGAAAGCTGAAGAATTTGTTTCAAAAACCCATTTTTTTACTCTAGCTGAAAGTCTAGGTGGAGTTGAATCACTCTGTGGTCATCCTGCCTCTATGACTCATGCTGCAATACCCAAACAAGAAAGGCTAAAAAGTGGCGTGACAGACTCATTAATAAGATTAAGTGTTGGTATTGAAGATATTGATGATTTGATTTATGATTTAGAATCTACACTCAAAAAAGTATAGATTTGAAAGCTGCAATTATAACTGGCTCCAGCTCAGGTGTTGGCAAAGAATTAACACAAATGCTTTTGAATGAGGGGTGGTTTGTTTATGGGATTTCACGTTCGAATAAAATAACTCATGATTTATTCGTTCATAATTCAGTTGATTTATCTGACTTAAAAAACATAGAAAGCTATAAGCTTCCTAATATCTGTTGTGATGAAATCTTATTAGTGAACAGTGCTGCAACTTTAGGCAATATTGTACCCTTTGATAAAAAAGAGAATTATAATTTATTAGCTGAAATAAATTGTAATCTTATTTCTCCAATTATTTTATTTAATAAGTTCATTAAAAAATTTAATAATGTTAAAAAAACTATATTTAGCATCAGCTCAGGAGCTGCTGCAAGACCAATACATAGCTGGTCGACTTATTGTGCTTCAAAATCAGGCCTTGAATTGTTATCACAAGTTTTAAAAAATGAAAGTCTCAATAGTAATCTTCGTATTTTTTCAATACACCCCGGAATTGTAGATACTCCAATGCAAAAAAACATAAGAAATTGCAGCAAAAGAGATTTTCCGCTTGTAGATAAATTTATTGAATACCATAAAAACAACGAACTAGTGTCTCCTAAACTAATTGCTGAAAAACTGAATTATTTGTACAAAAACCAACAAAATTTCGATGAAACTGTGATTTATCTAAGAAATCTTAAAATCTGAGATTCTAATCAATGAAAAAACAGAAAAATAACACCTAAAACATTGATTTACAACTAGTTATAATATATATGTGTTTTTAACAACATAATGTGTAAAAAGATGAATAAAAATACGTATTAAAAAATAAGAAAAAAGCATAACATATTCATTTTCAGCTATTTAAAGATATTTTTTTTTTTTTTGATAAAATATTAACGTAAAAATCACTTCAAAAGAAAAAAATCAAATAATTCAATAAACAAAAAAAATTATGTTTTAAGTTTGAGCCATATTAATCAAAACTTATATTAATTATGGACAATGTATTTAAGTATTTTAATGGCTTTTTCAAAGGCTTAACTGGTTTAATCATGACAGTTTTAGGTCTCGGAGTTGCTGTAGAGATTCTTTTTGGAGGAGGATCAATGTTTGGAATGACTGTTATTGACAACGTAATGGCTGTTATTAACGGTTTAGGTGGAGCTGGCTTCGCTGGCTTAGTTGGTTTACTTGTATTGTTTTCTTTATTAACAGGGAAATAATTCTAAATCAATGTTTTAGTTTAATAAATAGCCCTGCATCAAAGTAGGGCTATTTTTTTAATATGATAGCTTTTATTTGTACACTTCTTGCGATTGCATTATTTATGATGCTCTCTAGCAGAATAGAAAAATATCTCTAACTGAGTATTTTTATTAATTTTAAATTTAAAAAATGCTAGATTTTTTTGATAAAATTCAGTCCTTCATAATTCGCATAATTAAATTAGCACTAACTCTATTATGCCTTGGGGTTGTAACACAGCTATTGATTAACGATAAAATTCTTGGTTGGGACCCCGTTGGAAATATTCAAGGTGCAGGAAGTTCTTTTATAGGAATTCTTTTCATCATTATTTTATATCAACTCTACAATAAGAATAGTTAGTGAGCGTCTAACCAATTATTTGAAATTCCTATATCTACTTTAAGTGGTACAACCAATCTTGTTGCGTTCTCCATTTTTTCTTTAACCAATTTCTTCATCTCATTTATTTCTGATTTATAAACATCGAAAACTAACTCGTCATGCACTTGTAAAATCATTTTAGAATTTAAATTTTGAAGTGCTATTTCATTATTTATATTAATCATTGCTATTTTAATAATATCAGCAGCTGCTCCCTGAATTGGCATATTGATTGCAATTCTCTCCTCAAATGATTTCAAAACATAATTTTTTGAATTTATATTTCTCAGTGGTCTTTTTCTGTTAAAAATTGTCTTAGCAAATTCGTGGTTTTTAGCTTCTTCAATTAAAAAATCCATATACTTTTTTATACCTTTGAACTCATTAAAATAGCTGTCAATTATTTCTTTTGCTTTGTTTCTGCTAATACCTAAATTTTGAGACAAACCATGAGGAGATATCCCATAAATTATACCAAAATTTACAGCTTTAGCATCAGATCTCATTTCTTTTGTTACTTTCTCTAAAGGAACATTATTAATTTTTGAAGCGGTTGCTGAATGTATATCTAAATCGTTATTAAATGCATTTATCATAAAATTGTCATTACTTAATGATGCCATTATTCTTAACTCGATTTGCGAGTAATCAGCAGCTAATAAAGTGAAGTCAGAACTTCTTGACTTGAATGCCTTTCTAATGAGCTTTCCTCTTTCAGAACGAATGGGTATGTTTTGAATATTAGGATTTATAGAACTTAAGCGTCCAGTTGATGTGACTGTTTGATTAAATGTGGTATGAATTCTTTCAGAAACTGCAACTTTTGGTAATGCTTTTACATAAGTATTATTAAGTTTATTTATTTCCCTATGCTCGAGTATTAAATTAATAATCGGATGTTTATCCATAAGTCTTATTAATGTTTCCTCAGAAGTCGAGTATTGTCCAGATTTAGTTTTTTTTGGCCTATCAGTTAATTTTAAATAATCAAAGAGAACCTCTCCTAATTGTTTAGGGGAAGAAACATTGAATGTTTTTCCAGAAATTTTTACTATTTCATTTTCAAGCTTAAATAGTTCGTCATCTAGTTGCTTAGAAAAGGCGTCTAAAAACTTAATATCTATTTTAATTCCACTGTTTTCCATTTCAAGCAGAGCATAAATTAATGGAATTTCAATTTCTTGAAAAAGATCAAGTAGATTGGAGCTCTTTAGTTCATCTAATTGTTTTTTGTAAGTTTCATAAAAAGCTAAAACAAAGTGATCATTTAAATTAACATTAGTATATTTTGCAACTAAATTTCTTGTTTGACTGTTAGCAGATGAATCTATCAAATACTCAGCTATGTGAAGATCAAAAAAATTGGTCTCAAGTTTTTTTGGTTGTTGAAAAATAGTTTTAAGTAGGAGCTTAACATTATTACTAATGATTGTTTTGGATGAACTACTAAAATCAGACTCAAGAAAATCTTTTAAAAGCATTCTTGTATCATCATTAATTTCATTCACCAATAATTTTTTGTTTATATCACAAATAAAAACACATAATGGTTTTTCATTCAAAAGGTTATCTAATGAAATTGACAAATGTGATACGCCTTTAAGATTATCTAATTCTCTTTTAAACTCTAAATCATCCATTTTAATAACTTGAGATTTATTTTCTTGGCTACTATTAGTAAATAAATCAGGTTGTTTTGACTCAGTAATAAATGTTGCTTTTAAATTATCTTTTGAAAAAATCTTTTCAGAAAGATTTCTAAACTCAAGCTCATCAAAAAGTTCTTTAAGTTTGACTGAATTAAATTGACCAACTATCATTTCTTTCTCATCAAATTCAATTGGGACGTCAGTAACAATAGTTGCCAGCCTTTTTGATAGTATTGCTGATTCTCTGCCATCTATTACCTTTTCCTTAATTTTACCACTTAATTTATCAACATTTTCTAGTAAGTTTTCTAAAGAACCAAACTGAGAAATAAACTTTTGAGCTGTAACTTTACCTACACCTGGAATGCCTGGAATGTTATCAGATGCATCTCCCATTAGTGCAAGCAAATCAATTACCTGATTTTGATTTTGAATTTTAAATTGCTCTTGTACATTTTCTACCCCCCATATTTCACTTGGCTTCCATTTACTGGATGGTCTGTACATTTTTATGTTTTTAGAAACTAACTGAGCAAAGTCCTTGTCAGGGGTCATCATAAAAACTTCAAATTCTTTTTTTTCTAAATCTTTAGAAATAGTTCCAATAATATCATCAGCTTCGAAACCTGCCTTTGCATAAGTCTTAACGTTAATTGAATCAAGAAATTTAAAAATATAATCTAAAGAGTTTTTTATAGGATCAGGCATCTCCTGCCTATTTGCTTTATACTCAGAAAACTCGATATGTCTAAATGTTGGTTCTTTTGAATCAAAAACAACAGCTAAATGTGTAGGTTTATGTTTATTTAAAATTTCAAAAATTGAGTTAGCAAAGCCAAAAATAGTTGACGTATCATAACCTTTTGAATTAACTCTAGGATTTTTTATGAAAGCAAAGTATGCGCGATAAATTATTGCATAAGCATCAACTAAAAATATTTTTTTTTTAACTTTCATTTCATAAAATTAAACTTTTTAAACTTTAATTCATTAATCTAATTTAATTGAAAAAAAAAAATTAAAATCTTTAAATTTTTCTGTTATAATGCTGATAATTATTTGGTCCGTTAAACTATTTGAAATAATTTTTGGTTATGATTTTAAGCAGTATGGTGTTTTACCAAGAAACTTCAATGGTCTTATAGGTATATTATTCAGCCCTCTAATACATTCAGACGTTAATCATCTTCTAAGTAATAGTTTGCCAATAATTATTTTATGCCTACTTTTTTTTGACTTTTACAGTCAAATTGCAAAAAAAATATTCATATATCTTTACTTTATTTCTGGTTTGTGGCTTTGGTGTATTGGAAGAGAATCTTTTCACATAGGTGCTAGTGGTTTAATTTACGCCATGGCAAGTTTCTTATTTTTCAGCGGGATTTTAAGAAAAAACACTCAATTAAGTGCGGTCTCATTGTTAGTAATTTTCATTTATGGTGGATTATTTTGGGGTCTTTTCCCAATATATCAAAATGTATCATGGGAAGGACATTTAACTGGATTTATTGCTGGAATTTTAGTTTCATTTATTTTTAGAAAAGATGGACCCAAAAGAAAAAAATATAATTGGGAAATTGAGGAGGATTTGGAAGTTAATGATAATGAAACAAATCATTATATAAACTAAAAATTATTTAGCTAAAAACCAAGCTCTCTCATGACCGTAATAAAAAATCAACTTTAGCACTCTATCTATTGCCACCAAAAAGCCAGCTCCTTTTTTTGAAACTCCTTCAAGGTCAAAGAATGGGGGTAACATCATCAATACAATATATGTTGTTACCATAGCTAATAAATTCCAAGTTATTGCTTTAAATAAATGTTTTCTTTTTGTGCCCATATTTTTTTTCATACTTGTTTAATATAATTTAGATTGAGAATATAAATAAACTAAATTTGTTTATATGTTAAATATTAGAAATTTTTGCATAATAGCTCACATAGATCACGGAAAAAGCACTTTAGCTGATAGACTATTACAGGCGACAAATTCTATTTCAGAAAGAGAATTTAAAAATCAAATTCTAGATGATATGGATCTTGAGAAAGAGAGAGGAATTACAATAAAAAGCAAAGCAATTCAAATGAAGTTCCTAAAAAATAATATTGAATATACTTTAAATCTTATTGACACGCCAGGACATGTGGATTTTTCATATGAGGTTTCAAGGTCTATTGCTGCATGCGAAGGTGCTCTGTTAATTGTAGATGCAGCTCAGGGAATTCAGGCGCAAACAATTAGTAATTTATATTTAGCACTTGATAATGATTTAGAAATTTTACCAATAATTAATAAGATTGATTTACCAAGTGCTGAACCGGAAGTTGTGAAAGATCAAATTGTTGATTTAATTGGATGTAATAAGAATGAGATTTTAGAAGTAAGTGCAAAAACAGGACAAGGAATTGATAAAATTTTAGATTCTGTCATAAATCGTATTCCACATCCTAACGGAGATCCTGAATCGCAGTTACAAGCTATGATTTTTGATTCAGTTTACAATCCGTTTAGAGGAATTGAAGCTTATTTCAAAATATTTAATGGTAAAGTTCAAAAAGGTGATAAAGTAAAATTTATTGCCACTGGAAAAGAATATTTCGCTGAAGAAATTGGAGTATTAAAAATAAAACAAGAACCAAAAAACATATTATCAACTGGAGAGGTTGGGTATATTATTTCTGGAATTAAGAATGCCAATGAAGTCAAAGTTGGTGATACAATAACATCAACAAATAATCCTTCAAAAAATGCAATTTTAGGATTTGAAGATGTTAAGCCTATGGTCTTTGCGGGAATATACCCCGTTGATACTGATGATTATGAGGAACTTCGAGTTTCTATGGAAAAATTACAACTTAATGATGCATCATTAACATTTTCACCTGAATCATCTGTTGCTCTTGGGTTTGGTTTTAGATGTGGATTTCTAGGTATGCTACATATGGAAATTATTCAAGAAAGACTGGAAAGGGAATTTGAAATGAATGTAATCACCACAGTGCCTAATGTGTCATATTTTGCTCATAACAAAAAAGGAGATAAAATCATAATTAATAATCCCTCTGATTACCCTGACCCCAGCACTTTGGATTATGTTGAAGAACCCTACATTAATGCCCAAATAATTACAAAAGCTGACTTTGTTGGGCCAGCTATGAATCTTTGCATTGAAAAACGAGGTGTTTTGAAAAATCAAATTTATTTGACAACAGATCGTGTAGAACTAACCTTTGACATCCCTCTTTCCGAAATTGTATTTGACTTTTATGATAAACTAAAAAGTATTTCCAAAGGTTATGCGTCTTTTGACTATCATCCCATTGACTATAGAATATCAAATTTATCTAAACTTGACATTCTTCTTAATGGTGATCATGTAGATGCCTTGTCCGCCTTAGTACATAAAGATAATTCATTTACATTAGGCAAAAAACTTTGCCATAAACTTAAGTCACTAATTCCTAGGCAACAATTTGATATCGCTATTCAATCAGCTATTGGTTCCAAAATAATTTCGAGAGAAACGGTAAAAGCTGTAAGAAAGGATGTAACAGCAAAATGTTATGGTGGAGACATCACAAGAAAAAGAAAACTTTTGGAAAAACAAAAAAAGGGAAAGAAGAGAATGAAACAAGTCGGAAATGTGGAAATTCCTCAAAATGCATTTTTATCAGTACTTAAGTTAAATGATTAATAAATAAAAATGGCAGGGCATAGTAAATGGGCAAATATTAAACATCGCAAAGGGGCACAAGACGCAAAGAGGTCTAAAATATTTACAAAACTTATAAAGGAATTGACAATTGCTGCAAAAGTTGGCGGAGATGATAAAGATTCTAATCCAAGATTAAGAACTGCTATTCAAAATGCCAAAGGAGCAAATATGCCAAAGGATACGATTAACAGAGCAATTAAAAAAGGTATGAGCAATGAAGCAGAAAATTACACAGAAGTTAGCTTTGAAGGATATGGCCCTAGTGGCATTGCCTTTTTTATAGATTGCTCAACAGACAACAATAATAGAACTGTATCAAACGTGAGAGCTATATTTAATAAATTTGGCGGGGAACTAGGTACAAAAGGGTCACTAGAATTTATTTTTAATAGAAAGGGGCTTTTTATTATTGAAAAAAATAAAATTAATAGTAACATTGATGAGTTTCAAATTAATCTGATTGATTGGGGACTTGAAGATTTTATCATTGACGAAGATTTATGTTTTTTATATGTTGAGATGAATGACTTCAATAAAATGCAAAAAAAACTAGATGAAGATAATGTTTTTGTAAAATCGTCTGAGCTTATAAGACTGCCAAATTCAACTAAGAATTTAGAGTTTGAAAAAGCTCAATCAATAATAAAAATGATTGAGAAATTTGAAGAGGATGATGATGTTCAAAATGTTTTTCATAACTTAGAAATAACTGAGGAAATAATTAGAAAAATATAATTTTATGAACGTACTAATCATAGGAAGCGGAGGAAGAGAACACGCAATTGCATGGAAAATTTCCAAAAGTAGTATGATTAAAAAACTAATTGTTTGCCCTGGTAATGCTGGCACTGAGTTAGTTGCTCAAAATATTGAATTAGATATTACTGATTTTAATAAAGTTAAATTATTGTGTCTAGAAGAAGAAATTGATATTGTAATTGTTGGTCCAGAAGATCCATTAGTAAACGGTATTTCTGACTATTTTGAGATTCAAAAAGAATTAAAGGATGTAACTCTAATTGGTCCATGCAAAAAAGCTGCACAGTTAGAAGGGAGTAAAGACTTTGCAAAAGAGTTCATGAAAAAGTATAATATCCCAACTGCTAAACATAAAACTTTTGATATTAACTCAATAGAAAGCGGATATAAATTTCTAGAAAACTTATCACCCCCCTATGTTTTGAAAGCGGATGGGCTTGCTGCAGGTAAAGGGGTATTAATATTGGATAAGCTTAATGAGGCAAAAAAATGCTTGAGAGAAATGATTTTGGAAAATAAATTTGGCAATGCTTCAGAAAAAGTTGTGATTGAAGAATTTTTGGAAGGTGTGGAGCTATCAGTTTTTGTGTTAACGGACGGATCAACTTACAAAGTTCTTCCAACAGCAAAAGACTATAAGAGAATTGGTGAGAAAGATACAGGGCTTAATACTGGAGGAATGGGGGCTGTGTCACCTGCAACATTTATAGATCGTTTTTACCTTGAAAAAATAGAAATGGAAATAGTTAAACCAACAATAGAGGGTTTAAAAAAAGAAAGCATTAATTATTTAGGATTTATTTTTTTTGGTTTAATTGATGTTGCGGGAGAGCCTAAAGTTATAGAATATAATGTTAGAATGGGTGATCCTGAATCAGAAGTAGTTTTTCCTAGAATTAAATCTGACTTGTTAAATCTGCTGGTAGGAATTAAAAATGGCACATTTAGTGAAAAAGATTTGCATATTGATAAAAGAGTTGCTGTTACTGTTATGCTAGCATCTCAAGGTTACCCAGAGAATTATGAAAAAAATAAATTAATTGATTTACCTGAAGATTTTAATGAAAGTTTAATTTTTCACTCAGGTACAAAATCCAAAAGTGGCAGATTATACACCAGCGGAGGCAGAGTGATGTGCATAACATCTTTATCTGAAAATTTAGAACAAGCTATAGAAAAATCATTAAATGTATGCTCAAAAATTCATTTTGATGGAAAATACTATAGAAAAGATATTGGACGTGATTTGATTAATTATTAGATTTCTTTTCCTTTTCGTGTTTGAACATTTGCATTGTCCAAAGAACTAAAAAAGCAAAAATGATTAACATATATAAATAATTAAATTTATTACCTATTATGGGCAAAATTTCAAAGGATTTTGTAAAAAAATCACCAAGAAAATACCAAAATTCTTTAAACATTTTTTTTTGTAAAATTACATTTTTAAATGATAATTGAAAAGTTAATTAATAGTAAAACTCAAACAGTAATATTTTTTTTTATTGTTTCAATAATATACTTACTGCTTCCATTATTTAAGCTGTTTGAACTTAATTCTGAGACTATTAAAATTTTTAATTTAATATTCTCTTCAGTAACACTTTTTTTTTCCTCTTTGTATTTAACAAATATAATTTTTGAAAAAAGTATTATAAAAAAAAATAATATTGTAGTACCAATAGTTTTTCTAGCGTTATGCATGCCTGTCGTTGATTTTAAATTTTTATTGATTGGTAATTTAATTCTAATAATCAGTCTCAATGAGGTGTTTAACCTTTACCAAAAAAACAATCCTTTCACGAATTTATTTAATTGCAGCTTTGCTATAAGTGCTTGTACTCTAATTTTTAATTACTATTTTGGGTTGTTTTATATTCTCGTTCCACTTTCGCTTTATATTTTTGGAAATAATTCTTGGAGATCTTACTTTGTTTCAATAATTGGTCTGTTATGCCCAATAATAATTTTCTATTTTTTGAAGTTTAACGGAATTTATTTAAACTTTGAAAAGCAGTATGTAACTAACATCTTAAACATACACGAATTAAAATATTGGATAATACTTTTTTTTATAATATGTTTTTTTTCAACTGTAGAACTCTTTGTTTGGATTAACAAAAAAAGTAGTAAATCTAGAAGATGTTTTTATATAATATTTTTATATCTTTTTGTATCAATTTCTATCTTTATATTTTCAGGAGATAGTGATTTTTTACTTTTTTCGATTGCACCTATTTCCATCATTTTATCTAACTTTTTTATTTACTCTAGATTTCGATTTATTTCTAATTTATTATTAATAACATTCATATTAAATTCTCTATATAATAGATTCTTAATAATTTAATATTTATACATTTGACTAATGAAATTTGGCATTGTAACATTTCCAGGATCAAATTGTGATCAAGACATGCGTCATGTGTTAAGAAATGTGCTTAGTCAAGATACTATTTGCTTATGGCATAAGGACGTAGACTTACAAAACTGTGATGTTATTGTTCTGCCTGGTGGGTTTTCCTATGGAGATTATTTAAGATCTGGAGCCATCGCTAAATTTTCCAATATAATGAATTCTATAATTAACTTTGCAAATAGAGGTGGTTTTGTAATTGGAATATGCAATGGATTTCAAATATTATGTGAATCAAAATTATTGCCTGGAGCGTTGTTACAAAATGACAGTCATAAGTTTATTTGTAAAAACACTTATCTCAACGTAACTTCTAATTCATCACGATTTACATCAAATTATTCTTTAAATCAAGTACTAAAAGTTCCTGTTGCGCATGGTGAAGGAAGATACCATGCTGATGAAAATACTCTAAACTCTTTGAAAGAAAATGATCAGATTATTTTTCAATACTGTAATAGTAAAGGGGAAATTGATATAAGCAGCAATATTAATGGTTCAGCTCTTAACATAGCTGGCATTTGTAATAAAAACAGAAATGTTTTTGGGATGATGCCTCATCCCGAGAGAGCATCAGATTCAGAGCTTAATAACACTGACGGAATAAATTTCTTTTTAAGTGCAATAGAATCAATTACTTAATAACATTGTTAAAAAATTTGTTTACAAGTTTTCCAAAAAATCTGTTTTAAAAATTCCAATCGCTCATACAGAAGAAAGGTTTTATGCTGATGACGAAACAATTAATAATTTAATTAAAAATGACCAAATTATTTTTAAATATTGTAATAAAGATGGAACTATTAATAATGAGTTTAATCCGAACGGATTTCTAATTAACACTGCAGGTATTTGTAATAAAGAACATAATGTTTTTGGCATGATGCCGCACCAAGAAAGAGCAGCTGACACTAATATATCTAATGAAGACGGGAATTTTTTATTTGATAGCCTTATAAAAAACTTTAAAAACTAACTAAACACACATATTTCTATTTTATAAATTGGAGATATGAATAATATGTGTTATAAAAAGTGCATTATTACATATTTTTTTAATAACTCTGTGAAATCCACTTTGTTTTTTTTTTAACAATTTAAGTTGATAAATATTTTTGTTTTTTTCGTACACAAAATTGGACTTTTAAATTATAAATTAAATATTTGCGGTGTTGTTTATCAATATTCCACTTTGCTAAATATATCTCTGCCGTTGAGGTAAATTAATTTAGTAAGTTGGGCACCAATTTTTATAAAACGTATTTGATTATTAGCAATAAATTGTTAATAAAGAAAAAAATCGTGTTGTTTATAAATCTTGTTAAGTTGTAAATTTAATTTTTAAAATTTATTAAATAATATTATGCAGATCAAAGAAATTTTTAAGCGCAATCACACCAAGATGCCTTTTCAAATTGAAAAGATTACAGAGGCTGTACTAAAAGCAATGCTATCGGTGAAAAATGGATCTCCTAAAGATGCCGAAGAAATTGCAAACAAAGTTTGCTTCAATTTAAATGAAAGAAGAGATAGTATACCGAACTACGTTCCAAATGTTGAAGAGATTCAAGACCTAGTTGAACAAACTTTAATGAAAAGTGAGTTTTTAGATGTTGCAAAAGCATATATATTATATAGAAATATTCAGGCGAAAAAAAGACAAAGAAATATTTTTGAAAGAAGAATTACTCTTAAACCTTTTGAGTATCCAGAACTCTACGAATATGTTCCTGCTATTAGACATTCATATTGGATTCATACAGAGTTTAATTTTACAAGCGATGTTCAAGATTTTAAAACACATTTAACTGAGATTGAAAGAAATGCAATTAAAAATGCCATGCTAGCAATTTCTCAAATTGAAGTTGCTGTAAAAAGTTTTTGGGGAGATATTTATCATAAAATCCCTAAGCCAGAAGTTGGTGCTGTTGGTTCTACTTTTGCTGAAAGCGAAGTGAGACATACAGATGCATACTCACATTTGCTTGAAATATTGGGTCTAAACACAGAGTTTAAAAATTTGAAAAAGAACCCTGTGATAATGAAAAGAGTTCGCTATTTGGATGCAGCACTTGTTAGTTCAAAAAGTGAAAACGACAAAGAATACACGGAAGCAATATTATTGTTCTCACTATTTATTGAACATGTATCTTTATTTTCACAATTTTTAATAATAATGGCCTTCAACAAGCACAAAAATATGCTTAAGGGGATATCTAATGTTGTAGAGGCTACGTCAAAAGAAGAACAAATTCATGGAGATTTTGGTATTGATTTAATTAATATAATTAGAAAAGAAAATCCACAATGGTTTGACGTCAAGTACGAGTTTAATGTGCAAAATATGTGCAAAACCGCATATGAAGCTGAAAGTGCAATTGTGGACTGGATTTTTGAAAAAGGAGAGGTTGATTTTTTGCCAAAAAATCAAATTAAAGAATTTATAAAAGATAGATTTAACAGATCATTATCGAGCATTGGAGTTAAAGAAGTATTTGAAACAGATTCAAATATATTAAATGAAACCGAATGGTTTAATGATGAAATTATCGGAACCAAACATGTTGATTTTTTTGTTAAAAGATCTATTAATTACAGTAAAAAAGCTCAAAGTATAACCGCTCAAGACTTATTTTAAGATATGCCAAACACTAAAACAGATTTAGCAAAAAACCAATCTTTGGAAAACAAAAAAAATTCAGATTATGGTTACCTACTTGACGCAAGAGCAAAACCAGTAAACGCAAAAAAAGAAAATGCTGGCTTTGACTGGTTAACTGAACACAGTAGAAATTTTTTAGCAGCAGGGTATGTTGAAGAAGGTGTTAAAGCAGAAAAAAGAATTAGAGAGATTGCCAACAGAGCCGAAGAAATATTAAAGCTACCTGGATTTAGTGATAAATTTTTTAACTATATGGAAAAGGGCTATTATTCCCTTTCGTCACCTGTGTGGTCAAATTTTGGGAAAAAGAGAGGCCTCCCTATCAGCTGTTTTGGGTCGAATATTGCTGACGACATGGGCAATATTTTATACACCCAATCAGAAGTAGGTATGATGTCAAAACTTGGTGGAGGAACATCTGGATATTTTGGTAATATAAGACATCGAGGAGCAAGTGTTAAAGACAATGGTGAAGCGTCCGGTTCGGTACACATTATGCAATTGTTTGAAACTATGGTTGATGTGGTTAGTCAGGGGTCTGTTCGTCGGGGTCGTTTTTCTCCCTATTTACCAGTTGAACATCCAGACATTTTAGAATTCCTTGACATTGGAACTGAAGGAAATCCAATACAAGAACTTACTCACGGTGTTTCTGTTACTGACAAATGGCTTAAAGAAATGATTGATGGTGATGTGGAAAAGCGTAATATTTGGGCGAAAGTACTTCAAAGGAGAGGGGAAATTGGCTACCCTTATATATTTTTTAAAGACAATGCTAACAATGGGGCTCCAGAAGTTTATAAGAAGAACAACTACACAGTAAATGCAAGTAATTTATGTACTGAGATAATGTTGCCGTCAAATGATGAGTGGTCTTTTGTTTGCTGCCTTTCATCTCTTAATGCTTTACATTATGACGACTGGAAAAACACAGACGCCGTTGAAACTATGATATATTTTTTAGACGCAGTAATAAGTGAATTTGTTGAAAAACTAGATGTCTATAAAGATTCTACCGATTTAGACGATCAACAAACCTTTTTGTTCATGAAAAGAGCTTACAATTTTGCAAAAGATCATAGGGCCTTAGGTTTAGGGGTATTAGGTTGGCACTCATTATTACAGTCTAAGATGTTGTCCTTTAACAGTCAAGATGCTTATAACTTAAATTCAGAAATATTTAAATTTATAAAAATCAAATCCTATGAAGCATCAGCAAAATTAGCAGAAATGTACGGAGAGCCCAAAGTGTTAAAAGGATTTGGAAGAAGAAACACAACATTAAATGCTATTGCTCCAACAACATCATCTGCTTTCATTCTTGGACAAGTTTCTCAAGGAATTGAACCTATTTGGTCAAATATTTATGTTAAAGATATCGCAAAAACCAAATCAACAATTAAAAACCCCTTTTTGGTTAAATTGCTTGAAGAAAAAGGGAGAAACACACAAGATATATGGCGAAATATTAGAGATAAAGACGGTTCGGTTCAGCATTTAGATTTTTTATCTGATCATGAAAAAGACGTGTTTAAAACCTATGCTGAAATAGATCAAATGGATATAATTTATCAAGCTGCCAATAGACAGAACCACATTGACCAAGGACAGTCCGTGAATCTTATGGTCCATCCAAGCATGCCTACAAAAGACATAAATAAATTATATATAACAGCATGGAAGCTTGGGTTAAAGTCTTTATACTATCAACATAGTATGAATGCAGCACAACAATTTAAACAAAAAAAAGAATGTGCTTCCTGCGAAGCCTAACTTGACAAAACTAATATTTTCGACAGCTGTTGTTTATCTATCAGCTTGCGCTAATGTCATCCCACCTAGTGGAGGACCGCTTGACAAAGAGCCTCCACGTTTAGTTTCTAATGAAATATTAGTAGATAATAATAAACTGAAAAAAGTAGACTTACTATTTGATGAGAATATATCATTAAATAACTGGAACCAAAACTTTTATATATCTCCTCCTAGCGAATGTATAATTAAAAAAAATGTAAATAAAAGAATACTTAGTATATACTTTGAGCCATATTTTTTAATTGAACATAACTATAAATTAAGCTTATCAAATGTTGTAAAAGACTATAACGAAGGTAATATTTTAGACTCACTTGAGATTAAGTCCAAAACTGTTTACAATAATACTTTTAAAGGAACCCTAAAATGTGTCTACGATGATATACCACTTCAAAATCATTGGATAACTCTTTATCGTAAAAGTATTTCTGACTCTTTAATTTTTAAAGAATTACCATCATATATCACAAAATCTGATGAAAATGGAGAGTTTAAATTTGAGGACGTAAAACCTGACAGTTACAAGCTTCTTTCAATAGAAAATAACTTTAACTTTTATGATTATAAAGCTTATGTGTCTTTTAGTGACGACTATTATCTAGTTCATGACTCCTCTTTTATCAACACTCATCTAAACGCATATAACTCTGAACTTTCTTTCAAAAATGATTCAGTAATTAATGACACTCTTAAAACAAATAATCAAATTATTGTCAATCTTAACAAAGACAAAAATTTAATCGTAGAACTTTACAATAATCAAAAATTGATAAAACGCGAGCAAGTAATTAATAAAGCTTGTACACTTAGTAATCTTAAAAAAGGGGAATACAGTTTAAAATATTTTATCGATTTAGATTCGAATGAAATTTTCAGCAATGGTAGCTTTTTAAACAAGCAAGCTGAAATAAAATTAAGTTATAGCAAAAGTATAAACGTACTAGAAAATTGGTCTACAGAAGTTGACTTGATTATTGACTAACGCTTATCTTCAAGAAAAGGATATTTTAACCTATATTTTTTTAAGTTATTTAAATCAATTTGAAAAACTAAATAATCGTTTTCACTACTTTGGTTATGTAAATCATCGCCTGTAAAGCTTATCAACCTTGAGTGCCCTGGGTAATTAATATTATTTTCATCATCATGTCCATTTCTGTTAACTCCGATAACAAATGATTGGTTTTCAACAGCTCTTGCAGGCAATAATAAGTCCCATGCATTAATTCTTTGAATTGGCCAATTTGCAACATATACTATTATATCAAATACATCATCTTTTGCTAATACTGGAAATCTTAAGTCATAACAAATTTGTGGACAAATGTTCCAATTTTTATACCTAAATGATTTTATTTCAGTACCTGGGGTAATGTATTTATCTTCATTTGCAATAGAAAATAAATGAAGTTTATCATAGGTGTGCATAATGTCTTTTACATTGTCGTAAAAAATAAACCTGTTGAAAATATTGTCATTTTCTTTAATCATTAAACTGCCACAAATTGCACACTGTTTTTCTCTTGCTAATCTCTTCATCCATAAAATTGAAGGATTATTTTTAAAGTCATAAATATTTTTAGGAGGAATGTTAAATCCCGTATCAAAGGCCTCAGGTAGTACTATTAAATCAATATTTATTAAATTTTTTAATTTATTATAAATATTGTCAAGGGTTTGATTGATGTCAGAACCTATGATTCCTGATTCTACTAGACAAACATCCAGCTTTGAACTCATTATTTACTGAGATTTATATTTTGCTTTAACAAATTCTCTGTTTAGTCTAGCGATATTATCTAGTGATATTCCTTTTGGACACTCTACTTCACAAGCTCCAGTATTCGTGCAATTACCGAAACCTTCCTCATCCATTTGCTTAACCATGTTTAACACCCTATCTGTGGCTTCAACTTTTCCCTGCGGAAGCAGTGAAAACTGTGATACCTTTGCAGATACAAACAGCATTGCCGAGGCATTTTTACAAGTAGCAACGCATGCAGCACATCCAATACATGTTGCAGCATCAAATGCTTTATCAGCATCTTTTTTTTCTATAGGAATTGCATTGGCATCTTGAGTGTTTCCTGATGTATTTACCGATACATAGCCTCCAGCATGTTGAATTCTGTCGAATGCTGACCTATCAACAACCAAATCCTTAATAACAGGAAATGGTTTTGCTCTAAATGGTTCTATAAAAATGGTGTCACCATCATTGAACTTTCTCATGTGTAACTGACAAGTTGTAACTAATCTTTCAGGACCATGAGCTTGTCCATTTATAAACATAGAGCACGAACCACATATACCTTCTCTACAGTCATGATCAAAAGCTACTGGATCTTCATTTCTGTTAATCAGCTCCTCATTTAGAACATCCATCATCTCTAAAAAAGACATATCTGGAGTGATATCAGAAATTTCATAGTCCATTAATTCACCTTTGGATTTATTGTTTTCTTGTCTCCAGATTTTTAAATTTAGTTTCATCTTATTTATATGATCTTGTTTTAAGTTCTACATTTTCAAATGTTAATTTTTCCTTGTGCAGAATTGCTTTTGATGGTTCTCCATTATACTCCCATGCTGAAACAAAGTTGTATTCCTTATCATTTCTTAGAGCTTCACCCTCTTTAGTTTGGTGTTCTTCTCTAAAATGACCACCACATGACTCCTCTCTATCAAGAGCATCTTTTGCAAACAATTCTCCCAATTCTAAAAAGTCAGCAACTCTTAAGGCTTTTGAGAGTGTCTCATTAAATCCTTTATTTTTTCCTGTAACATTTACACTTTCATAAAACTCTTTTCT